>Ga0308166_1001166_pt1 | contig 29027 bp, 28 predicted proteins | sample PhyCR2_2_FD_202137 | JGI IMG/M metagenome (GOLD analysis project Ga0308166, IMG submission 202137) | Phyllosphere microbial communities from UC Gill Tract Community Farm, Albany, California, United States - DLSLCC.R2 | ecosystem: Host-associated > Plants > Phyllosphere > Unclassified | place... | reverse complement strand
TTCAGGGCAAAGACAATCTGTTCTTCGGTGAATCGTGACTTTTTCATCGGCACAACCTCCACTCAGGGGAGTGTTTATCATGCCGGAATTCTGTTTCTGAATGGAGCAGGATTTTGGGGTAGGGTCAGATGGCGCCGCTCTATGCCTACGAAGGGGATAAAAAGTGGGGGCGCGCCACCGCCTATACAGTGAAAGGGGACGGGTTATCCAGTTTTACCCTGATTTGCACCACCAACGGCACGCCTTATGTCATTTATGTCAATGAAGAGGGGCAGCGCTTCACCAACCATGACTTTGAGACGCAACCCGTGCTGCTATTTATCTCTGTGGATGGTGGCGAAGCGGTGTTGGTGAATGAGCTGACGTCCTCCACGGGGTTGCGGGCGTTTGCGAGCGCCTGGGAGAAATTGCGCCAGGGAAAACAGTTGGCCGTGTGGAGTGATGACGTTTTTCCCTCCACCTTTACGTTACGTCGCGCTGCCGATAGCCTGCCGCCGCTGGCATCCAGCGGGTGTGTGCCCGAGGTGGTCTTTACGCCATTACCTACTCCATAACGAAGTCGCTACGTTATCCTTTACGCGGGGTCGCCAGCAAAGAAGTCACAGTGCGATCCCCTCTCACCATGATATAATCCTGCAAGCTGGTCGCTGGCTGGCTATTTATCTTGTTTTTAAGTAACTTTTTGATTTGATGCGCTGAGCTGTTCATCTGCGGTAATCAAGGGAATGGGCGCACCATCACGGTGCTTTCAAGTGTTTCACATGGGATAAAGGCAGGATAATTCGCGATGTGAAATGAGTCTCGAGTGTTTGAAGAGGTAGTATGAATCAACGAAAGCATTTGACGCAGTCAGAGGTGGAGCGTCTCTTGAACTGTGCGAAGGAGAGCCAAAATCCGCAACGGGATTATTGTCTGGTGTACATGAGCTTTATCCACGGATTTCGCGTCAGTGAGGTCTGTCGATTGAGGCTGTCGGACATGGACCTGCGGGCGAAGAGCTTGTATATCCGGCGGATGAAGAATGGGTTTAGCACCAATCATCCGCTGCTGAACAACGAAATAAAAGCGATACGCGCCTGGTTAAAAATCCGCAAGACCAAGCCGGGGGCAGAGAGCGACTGGTTATTTCTCTCTCGCCAAGGCGGTCAACTGTCACGCCAGCGGGTGTACCAACTTATCAGCGGATTTGGGGTGCAGGCCAATATCCCCGTGGTATCGCATCCGCATATGCTTCGCCATGCCTGCGGTTTCGCGCTGGCCGACCGGGGTATTGATACGCGTCTGATACAGGACTATCTGGGGCACCGTAATATTCGTCATACGGTCAGTTACACGGCTAGCAACGCTGAACGCTTCGAAGGGGTGTGGCAAGGAAAAGTTAAACTGCGAGGGAGACAATTAGGACCAAACTGTTAAAGTCATTTTAGATTGGCTTCTAGAAAAGTGCAATATTTTTTTACATCTTCACCACTTCATTGATACCTTGTTGTAAAAAAAGAAAAAAGTGCCTTCTCTATTTATCTCTTCTCTAGTCCTCGCTCATTTTCGCCTCATCTCGAATACACGCCATTTACTTGATTCCTTTTGCTAGTCTTATTTTTCAAAACCAGATGTCAGTTTTATATTTCACAAAAAATAACTCTATAGCCATTTATTTTTTAATTTTAATCAAAAAAGGATGATTCGTCTAGTTTAAGGCGAGTTAGTCAAAATGGTCCTAATTGACTAACTGGAATGATGCCTTTTCGACAGTGACGGTGAGACTCAGGAGCCGGATGTCGGGACGGATACGACATGGTGTCGTCGATTTTTTATCGAAATTAACAAGATTTAAGCAAGGAGTACTTTACGTATGTTGAACAAGCAGCGTTTTATCAAATCTGTTCTGGGACTGGCATTGTTGTCCGTAGGCACCGTGGCTTCAGCGGCAATTGTAAGCGGCGGTACCGTTCACTTCACCGGCCAGATTGTCAACGCGGCCTGTGCGGTTAGCGCGGATTCTCTTGATCAAACCGTGAAGATGGGCCAGTTCCGTACGGCTAATTTCAACTCTGTGGGAGCTCGCTCTAATGCGGTGCCGTTCACCATCAAGCTGGAAGACTGTGATACCAAGGTGTCAACCACGGCAGCGGCTTCATTCTATGGCAATCAGGATGCAAACGATCCGACCGTACTGAACGTTGTTAACACCAGTGGCGGAGCGGCAGGTACTGCGTCGGGTGTGGGTATCGAAATCTCCGATCACACCGGCAAGGTGTTGACGCCGGACGGTTCCATGTTCTCTACGGCTCAGACACTGGTAGACGGCTCCAACGTACTGAACTTTACCGCACGTTACAAGTCCACTAAGGCCGACGTCACCCCGGGTGAAGCGGACGCAGATGCGACTTTCAAGATGCAATACAACTGATTTTTTCCCTGTGACATGCTGACCGCCGGTGACGGCGGTCTTTACCGATAAAACAGGAGGCGAAAGTGTACAAAAAACAGTTGTGCGCAGGGTTCGTGCTCCTGCTTATGGCGTCCGGTGATGCCTTGGCAGGGAATCGGCATCATGTCGTGATTGATGGTGGGATTACTCATTTTCGCGGTTCATTGACGGCGGAAGCCTGTACGGTTGCTACCGATAGCCAAAATCAGACGGTGGACATGGGGCAATTGCGTAGCAACCAGTTCAGCGGCGTGGGAAGTTTGACGTCGCCGGTTGGCTTCAGCATCCGTTTGACAGAATGTAGCACTGCTATTAGTGACCAGGTCGGCGTGACTTTTTTTGGCGTCACGGACGGCAAGGATCCGCAGGTCTTGAAAGCTGGTGAAGGTATGAATGCGGCCACGGGAGTCGGGTTGGCGTTGTTTGATGAGCAGGGGCAGATTATCGTGCCCAATACCCAACCACGTGTCTGGGAGCGACTGCATGAAGGGGATAAAAGTCTGCGCTTTCATGCGCGTTATCGGGCAACTTCGCGCCAGGTGACCGGGGGGAATGCTGATGCTTTTACCTGGTTCGCACTCACCTATCAATAATCACCACGATATTTCCATACCGGCATAATTACCGGATGCGGAATAAATAAAAGTGAGGTTTCCGTGTTTTATTCTTGTTCCTTCCAATTTAAAAAATCCGCTGCTGTTGCCTGTCTCAGTATGTTGTTAATGCTGCCATCACTTTCCTGGGCGGGGGGTATTGCACTTGGCTCGACGCGTGTGGTGTATCCGGCGGATGCACGCCAGGTTTCGCTGGCGGTCAATAACAGTGATGAACATAACCGGTATTTGATTCAGACCTGGGTGGAGAATGAAGCGGGCAAAAAAACGGAAGACTTTATTGTGACACCGCCGTTATTTGTCAGTAAACCGAAAAGTGAAAATACATTGCGTATTATTTACAGTGGTGAAAAATTGCCCCAGGACCGCGAGACGTTATATTGGCTGAATAACAAGGCGATACCTTCAATTAATAAGGATGAGGCCAAGGATAATAACGTCCTGCAAATTGCCATACTGGCCCGCATAAAGTTGTTTGTTCGCCCCGCAGGATTGACAGAAAAGTCGGCGGATGCGCCTTCCATGCTTAATTTTAACCGTAGTGGTGATTCGCTGAATATCAGTAATGGTTCGCCGTTTTATGTGACGCTAGTGAATATGTCCATCGGTGGTCGGAATGTCGATACCACGATGGTGCCGCCAAAGTCCAGTGCGCGCGTGGCGCTGCCAAAAGGGATGGTGACGGGAATATTAAGCTATCAGACAATTAACGATTACGGTGCCAATACGCCTACAGCCAAGGTTCAGATTAACTGACGGGTAAAGTCTGACGGCGGGATCTGAATGTCAGAATTAAGTAACAGTGCGCGGTCAGCAAGTGGCGACTGCCCATTTGTGCTGCCAGAGGAGTAAGTTATGCAGTATTTAAAACTGCCGGCGTATTTCAGGAAGAATGCCGTGTGGGCAAAATTATCCCTGCTTCCGTGCTTTGCCATAATGGGCCTGAGTGCGCATTTTAGCTATGCGGAAGAGTATTTCAACCCGGCGTTCTTATCCGGCGATACTTCGCAGGTGGCCGACCTGTCCCGATTCTCAAAAGGGGAAGGGCAACCGGCTGGCATGTATCGCGTCGAGGTTTATATCAACGAGGAATATATTAATACGCAGGATATACGTTTTGATGTGCTGGAAAAAGGTCGAAAAGGTGCGGACGATACCGGTCTGGTGCCTTGTCTGTCGCGTGCCTGGCTGGAAAATCAGGACGTGAACATCCAGGCATCGCCAGCGCTGCTGAAACTGACGGGAGAGCAGTGTGCGGACCTGCCTGCGTCGTTTGACAAGGCGCAGACACGCTTCGAGTTTGAGCGCCAGCGTCTTGATATCAGCATTCCTCAGGCGGCATTTAGGAACAACGTCCGGGGATATATTCCACCCGAGCGCTGGGACAACGGTATCACGGCGGGTTTGTTGGACTACAGCTTTTCGGGAAGTAACAGCAAGAACACGGAAAGCAATGCCAATTACAATAGCTACTTTCTGAACCTGAATAGCGGGCTGAACATCGGGTCATGGCGACTGCGCAATTCCAGTACATGGAATCATAGCGATAATGGTCGTTACCGTAATAACGTCTGGCGTAATGTCAATACCTATGCGCAGAGCAATATCATCGCGCTGAAAAGTTCACTGACATTGGGAGATAGCTACACCGAGGGGGACGTGTTTGACGGCGTCGGCTTCAGGGGGGCGCAGCTTGCCAGCGATGACAATATGTTGCCGGACAGCATGCGCGGTTTTGCGCCGACGGTACGCGGCGTGGCGAATAGCTCGGCGCAGGTGACCATTCGTCAGAACGGATATGAGATTTACCAGACTTATGTGCCGCCGGGGGCGTTCGAAATTACCGATCTGTATCCGACTTCAACCAGCGGTGACCTTCAGGTCTCCGTGCGTGAGAGCAATGGCACCGTCAGTCAGTTCACCGTGCCATATTCGGCAGTGCCGATACTACAGCGGGAAGGGCGGGTGAAGTATGCTCTGACGGCCGGTAAATTCCGTTCCGGCTCTGACCTGCAGGATTCGCCGAAGTTCATGCAAGGTACCCTTACCTGGGGATTGCCGGCAGGGGTGACTCTCTATGGTGGTTCACAGCTATCGGACAACTACCAATCCTTTGCGTTCGGTGCGGGTAAAAATCTGGGTAACTGGGGGGCAGTCTCTGCGGACGTAACGCATGCACGTAGCGTGCTGCCTGATGACAGCCAAAAAGAAGGGCAGTCACTGCGCTTCCTGTACGCCAAGTCGCTGAACGATTACGGCACTAACTTCCAGTTACTGGGGTATCGCTACTCGACCCAAGGGTTCTATACGCTAAGTGAAACGGCGTGGCGACAGATGGAAGGGTATCGCCTGCAGACGCAGGACGGCCCGGCCGATACGAAGCCGGAGTTGCTGGATTACCACAACCTGTATTACAGCAAGAAAGGGCGACTGCAGGTGAACATCAGCCAGCAAGTGTTGGATGCGGGTACGGTTTACGTGACCGGCAGCCAACAGACCTATTGGCGTACTGGTGAGAAGGACCAGCTGTGGCAGGTGGGATATAGCGGCAACTGGGAAGACATCAACTATAACCTGAACTGGTCTTGGAACAAGAGCCCAGGTTTGAGCGATGCGGATCGCCGCGTCGCATTCAACGTCTCGGTACCACTCAGTCGCTGGCTGACGGGGACGGGCAAGGCGCGTGATATCACCAACTCGACCAACACGGCCTACGCTACGTATTCGGTGACGCATGATTCGGATAATCGAGTGGCGCAGCAGGCGGGTGTCAGCGGTACGTTGCTGGATGACAACAACCTCAGCTATAGCGTGCAGCAGGGTCATACCACAAAAGGCGGCGGTGCTACCGGTACGGCGAGTTTGAGTTATCAGGGACGCTATGCGAACAGCAACATCGGTTACAGCTATGGTAAGCACTATCAGCAAGTGAACTACGGCCTGAGAGGTGGTGTGGTGGCGCATGCGGACGGTGTGACACTCAGTCAGCCACTGGGTGACACCAATGTCCTGGTTAAGGCGCCGGGCGCAGACGGTGTTCGCGTACAGAATGCGACCGGAGTGAGCACCGATTGGCGGGGATATGCGGTGGTGCCGTATGCCACCTCTTACCGGGCTAACCGCATTGCGCTGGATACGACCACGCTGCAGGATAACGCCGAGCTCGACAATGCCGTCACCAACGTGATACCGACAAAGGGTGCGCTGGTACGTGCGAACTTCGAGGCACGCATCGGTGCCAGAGCGAAAATTACTTTAACGCAGCGTAACGGCAAACCGGTTCCGTTCGGGGCATCGGTGAACGACGAAGCGGGCGGTGGCGGTAGCATTGTGGGCGACGCGGGTCAGGTATTCATGTCGGGTCTGAAACCTAACGGCAAACTGAACGTGGTCTGGGGTCATGCGGCATCGCAACAATGCACGGTGAGTTACCAGTTGAGTAAAGACGCAGAGAAGCGCGGCATCAGTTATGCGCGTGCAGTGTGTCTGTAGTTTTGAGAGCGGTAGCACAACTGCGAGGATTTGAAATGTTTAAAAATCTTAAGATTTTTGTTATTGCTGTTGTGGTATTTTACAGTGATATATCCTACTCATACATAGAGTGTTCAGGATGTACTAATAGCACTGTCAATACCAACATAACCAAGGCATTAAGTTCGGGTGATAATGAAATTGGAAAGGTGGTCGCGGGGGACAATATTACAACTGGTGAATTTGATTTTACAGCTTATTTTTCTCCCTCCCCGACTTATCTTAATGAGTGGTTTGCATATGCAGGGGAGTCAGTTTCGCCTGCAGGGACGAGTAATACGACATGGAGCTTTCGTAAAGTTGATGATTACATATCCATTGCGTTGCGGTATGTCAATAACTGTGGGGGTGAACATTTTGCGCCATTTAATACCAAGGTTTTAACGCAGAATGCTTGTTACCCGCAAGTGTATCCTTCTTCACCTCGGAGTGATCATTGGTATCCTAGGACTTTCCAGACTGCGATGAGGATTGATAAGAAAATTGTTTCCGGCACGTACTCTAAAAATATACTTGTTGGTGAGTATGGTATATGTATGAATGCGTCGGGTAACTGCCAGAATAAAGAGGTGGTTTTCTCTAGGATTTATGTTTCCATAAACGTTACCGTTCCTCAAACCTGTGAGCTGAACGCCGGTCAAGTGTTGAATATAGACTTCGGTAATATCTCTTCCGGTGCATTTAAAACGGCAGGGGCTATTGCACAAGGTGTCCAACCCAAGGCGAAGGTGGTTAGTATCAAATGCGACAATATTGACGGCAATGCACAATTAACCCTACGCGTGCAGGCGGATAAAGTTAGCGGCAATATGGTGGTATCGGATGAAAATAAAGACGTCGGATTTCGTGTGACCAATAATAGTGGAACTCCGTTGATACCAAATGATTTGTCCAGCGTAATCACATTTGCCCTGGATAGCAATGCGCGTCAGAACGTCACTATTCAGGCTTACCCGGTTAGTGTAACCGGCAATAAACCTACTGAAGGCCCTGTGACTTCCCGGGCTTATTTACGCGTGGACTTCCCCTGATTAATGGAGAGTGAATCATGTTATCTATCGGATTTAGCGTACATTCTCCTTATCGGAAAGGCATGGGGTTTATTCGCCCACTGATTCTGCTGGCGGGATTGAGTGCCTTGCCGTTGTCGGCCTGGGCTGACTTGGGGGCGGTAAACCTTACTATGCGCGCGACGCTGATTTCAAATAGCTGCTCGGTCAGCACTGACTCAATTAACAAAACGGTGAACCTGGGGGTTTGGGCAACAAAACAGTTCGTGGAAACTCCCTCTCCGGCATCGATGGTGCGTTTCACTATAAATCTTGAGGATTGTGGGCCGGGGGCATCCGGCGTCAAGGTCAGTTGGGGCGGCACACCACAGGCTGGCAATAATGAACTGTTTGCCCTGACACCTGGCAGTACGGCAACAAACGTGGGTGTGGAGTTGCTGGATTGGAATCGCAATCGAATTGCTCCCAATGCCACGACACCGGCCTATGGCTTGATGGCCAATGAATCCAGCGTGTCGATTCCGTTTTATGCTCGCTACGTTCGGGCGGGCGGTGTCGTCACTGCAGGCACAGCTAATTCAATGGCGACTTTTACGCTGGACTATTTGTAATACCGCATTTATTGAAGTATAGCGAGCCTAATACCAAGATTGTCCGGCAAAGCCGTCGGGCAATCGGGTTACGTGCTGGGGCGTGCGGATTGATAATGAATTGTCGGATTTGATGGGCAGGGCTCGGCACTGCCGTCACAATGAGTGCTGAGGTCTATTGCTGTACTGCACTTTTATTTGAATGTCAGGCTTTTGGTTTTCCCTGTTGGCGAAGGTTGTTGTTAGCGTAGTGTCGGTTTTTTATATTTTTTCTTAAACACTACAAAGCAGTAAAAAGCCAGGTTATGAATGTATTTTACCGTCTCAAAAAACAATGGCGCCTTACCATGAGGGGGGCTGATTTTTTTTAGTCTTCCTTATTTTATTGATGCGCTTTATCGGTCTGGTGTACTTAATTATCGCTAGTTTCTGTCATCTGCCCGGCGGGTGCATGTGATATACGGAGGAACGGTGTCGATAGTCGATTAGGCGAAGTTAATGAAGCTGGAAGGGCGAAAGGTTACTTAACGCACCTTCAGTTTTTTATTATTTAATTTCAAAAGTCAACGAACTAAGCTGCGCAAAATATGCACTTTCGTGGGGGCGGAGAATCTGCTTATACGGTTGACGTTATTTCTTGATGGGTAACGTATTACGGCAAACGCGATGAGCAGTGAGTGATGGGGAGTGTGTACATGACATTTTTGGTGGTACTGGCCGTACTGGTGATGTTGTGGCTGGCTATTACGGCACTGCTGATTAGCGGCTTGTGGATATTTCCCCCTCTTCAACCCGCCCCTGGCTTATGGTTTTGGCGATTTTTGCGCGGAGATAATGGGATGTTTGGGACGCTGCGCATCGGGGCAGTGATGGTTGGTACCGTGTGGTGTTTTCGGATGGCGGGACTTTCTCTTTCACTACCCGTCCAAAACTTGCTGATCCTGCTGTTGTGCATGACAACTCTGGTGGCCGAGTTTAACGCCGGCCGCTGCGTTGCACTGTCTCCGACCGAAGAAGTGGTGTTTTGCGGCGCACTCGGGGCCGCCTGGATGGGCATGTTGGCACTGGGACTTTACTGGCTTCTTTGACCGTGAGTGCTTTGCAAAACCGCGAATTATATTGATTGTAGCGAGTCGCTCGCAAGGAGAGTAGAGATATGACTGACCCCCAAAGCAATCGATTTTACACCTATGATTATGCAGACGGTCTGGCCCCTTATACATCACGGTCTGGTGAGGAATTCGGCTGCTTTGTGGCGTGTGTCGATGCCTGTAGCTACGGCCGTATGGGGTTGCATTCTGCGTTAAAACATCTTCCTTCCATGGCGTGCAAAAAACGCGTCGTCGTTGTCAGTTCGTTGGATGAGGCGCTACAGACGACGTGGCCCTATGCGTTAAATAGTCAGATTGTCCGGTGCCTAGTCGTGCGACTGCCGTCCCTGACCAGGGAGGCGTTAATAGCGTTGTTGCAACTGAGTGAGATGATGCACTACACGGCGGTACGTTATCACCAGGTCGTGGTGTTATCCCCCTTTGATGTCGCGAGCTTACAGCCTCTGCTCACCGTTATGGGAATAGCCAATGTGCGCATTGTGGATGCCCGACTTTCCCGGTCGGCACTGTGCAGCGCGGTGTTATCCTCGCTAGATGAGGTGATGGCTAAGGGCTGGCTTTTGAATCAGGAATTGACGGAGCACGAACGTAGCGTATTACGTCAAACGCTGCAGTTTCGTTCTGTTCTGCAACAGGCAGGAATGCGACAAGTAAGTGTTAAGACCGTTTACAGCCAGCGGTTCAGTGCGTTAATGAAGCTAGGAGTGCAGGATGTACGCTCTTTATTAACTCTCCTGAGTCCTGCAAAAAAAGAATGACGAATGAAGCCAAAGGCGGGGCGAACACTGATGTATACCTGACAAAATGAGAGCGGCGATGAGCCGATGGTTATGGTTGCTTGTCTCTCTCGTAGCTGTAGCTTGCGTAGTGATGAAATTTCCTGCACAGGATGTGGGTGACCTCCTCTCCCAACATGCACGTCTGTTGATGAAGGCCTATATGAGATAATTTTGAATTGAGGGGGAATTGAATCCTGCCCTGGTGCTGCCGCTTGCGCCTGATCCAGATCGGGCCTTTGGTGATTTGAGCCTGTAAGTCGTTTATCGATGTAAATTCTGTCTGGAGAAACTCCCATTTTCACCGGCACTGTTGCAAATAAAGTGACTTGTGGCCAACAACGGTGGTAATCGAATAAATTTAAGGGGCAGACGAAACTGTCCCCGTGGCTTGCGTTGTCGGCTGGTAAACGACGGTCAGTTTACCCACGTCGGCCGTGCGTACGCAGTTCTTTTTAACGGAAGTCATATCGTTAAACTCATTTTCTGATACGGTCTAAAAATAGACTCTCTGTTACTGCAAGTTTAAAATACCACCTAATTTTCAAAAGAGGAAATGTCACTCCAGTAATATCTATTGGCTGCTGAACTGGAAAGTGCCATAATTATTGAAGTTGTAATAAATGGGAAAATATTTTTATCGCATGAGGTGATTCATTGGTCTTATATCATAAATTCATTCTCTTGATGATGGTGTGCTCTATAGCTGCTTTAATCAACGGGTGTGAAAATACAAGCGCGAAACAAACGAATAACGTGTTCAACGATAAATATCCGGTCCAACTGGCTTTACACTCAATGGGTGAGTCTTTTCAGGATAATATCTCTAACTTAAGCGTAACTCAGCATGTAAATAGCGGAGAATCACCTGATAAAGCGATGGTTACCATTGAAGAATCAGGGTTGCTGGATGACTCTGTGTCTGCTGAAAAAACAGTTTTTACAATGGATTACCAAAAAGATAAGTGGCAAATAGTAAATCGGGTAAAAACGCAACGATGTTATCCTGAGCGAGGGCATCAAGACTTTTCTGGGCAACCATGTAATTAGATTACGACGGTTTCTTTAAGATAGGTGTTTAAGGCTGTTCCTGAATTCTGGCCTGAGCACGGCGTTTCGGCATAGATTTACTTCTGGTTCGCTTATTCTTGGAGTGACCCTATCTCAGTAGACAGTTTCTATCCTCACGGTGAGGCCTTTTCGAAGGCATCCGGACTTACGCCACCGAGATGACTGTGGCGCCAGGTTCGGTTGTAACACACTTCAATATAATCGAAAATTTCCGCCCGGGCCATGTCCCGGGTTTTATATATTCTATATTCGCTTTCTGACACGTTCTTTTTTTAGCGAACTTTGTAACCATGTGCTGCACGTATCCTATTTTGTTTCATGATCTTGGCTACCCGGTTTCTGCTACATTGCACCGCAGGTGCGCTATGTTCAGAACTGTAGACCGGGCATCCGGTGCAAGATCAGTGGGTTTGCCCTGACACCTGGCAGTACTGCAACAAACGTGGGGGAGGGGGAGTTACTGGAATGGAATCGCAATCGAATTGCTCCCAATGCCGCGATACCGGCCTATGGCTTGATGGCCAATGAATCCAGCGTGTCGATTCCGTTCTATACTCGCTACGTTCTGACGGGCGGTGCCGTCACGGCAGGTACTGCTAATTCAATGGCGGCCTTTATGCTGGACTATTTGTAATACCGCTTTTCTTGAAGTATAGCGCGCCTAATACCAAGATTGTCCGGCAAAGCCATCGGGTAACCTGGTTTTGTGCTGGCAATAACAGAGTTTTATAGCAACTGTCAATTACTAATTTATGAGTCAGTGAGTTAAACTTATTCAGCAACGGTCTTCGTTGCTCGGTGAACTTCACAAATATTCTATTTCATCTCATATATATCTTTTTTATTTTAGGATTTTTGGTATTTTTTACTGATGTGTTATTTTTTAATCAGAAGGAGCGAAATGATGAAACGTAAATATTTAACGGGTGAAGAAGTGCGAAGCTTGTTGAGAACGATTTCAAAGAGTGACGATTCGTGTCGCGATTACTGTATGGTGAGTATGGCCTTTTTACATGGGCTAAGGGTGAGCGAGCTGACAGGCCTAAAATTGACGGATTATGACCCTCTATCGAAAATGATACGTATCGAGCGATTGAAGGGAGGATTGAGTACCAACCATCCGTTATTGCTGGAAGAGGACATCGCACTTGGATGTTGGCTGGCCGAGCGCGAGACACGCTCGGGGCATCAGTCACCGTGGCTGTTTTTATCGCGGCAAGGGAAACGCCTTTCCCGGCAGCGTTTTTATCAATTACTGCGAGAATATGGCAAAAAAGCCAATCTCCCCCTTCCTATCCATCCCCACATGCTGCGGCATGCTTGCGGATATAATCTTGCCGAGCGCGGCAACGATACGCGATTGATTCAGGATTATCTGGGGCATCGTAATATCCGACATACGGTTCTTTACACGGCGGCCAATGCCGAAAGGTTTAATGGAGCCTGGATGAAAGGGGGGGGCGTCACGTCGGTTTCACCGTTGATATAGCGTGAATTAATGCTGCCTAAAACGTCGAAAGGTCACCTTTTTTATCTTTTTGTGCTGCCTGTCAGAATGGTAGGTATTAAGAGCATTCTACATAACCGGTGTATTAAAAAAAGCCCGAGAGTGGGGTTCGTCGGGCTAATGACCTCTCAAAATATCCAGGTAATATCGTTGAGGCTGAGCACCAAAGGTATTCATCCGGGTACAATTCCCCAGGGTTTCACTGGTTTTCTCTCACCCTGGCTGCACCGATACAGGGATAAGCTTCTACCTCTAATAATAGCTGTTGGATCTCTACTTCATCAGAGGTCAAGGTTATTATCAATCCATCCCGACTCGGCTCAATGTTAAATACTGAGCCAGGTATGAACCACCCAGCCTTGATAGTATCTTCGCTATCGATTATCAGCCGCGGAGCGGATTTCTCGATATCCCGGTTGGGCCTCAACCTGGACGAGGCCAGCGAGCTCAACTGTGTGGTCACCATATGGTGGGTTTTGCCGAAGATCAGGCCCGGCGTCGCCAGCAGGTGTTCTTGCGTGACTGGCAGGAAAAGCTCGATCAGTTCCTGCAATTTAACGACCGCGATGTGCTACAGGGCGCAGGTACGGTCAGCAAGAAAGCGGCAGATGAAAAAGCACAGGCTGAATATTTCCAGTTTGCCGAGCAGCAGCGCCGCTTAAAAGAGGCCAAAGGGGAAAAGGATATTGCCGGTTTGCTGCAGTGGAAAACCGACGCTAAAAAGTAGTCTTGAATGCCCTGGAATTTTGCGAAATTTGAATGTTCGACCTTGTTAACCCCAAACCGCTAGACGGCTGGAAAACCACCCAACCGTCTGCAGCGCCAAATGCGGCTCAGTTAAACGTCACCAGCATTTCTGTAGAGGCCGTAACCGCACCGATAGGCACGCTGCTGCCTCCCGAACACAGTCGCCAGGTGAGCTGATTGGTCAAGGTTTTGCTGCTTTCCGCACTGGTGATGTTACCCAGTTTTATGAGGGAGTTATCAAAGCGCAAGCCGGTTATTGCCTTGCAGTCGCCGCTGCCGGTCACCCCGTTATCAATTTCTCCAGTGACATAGCCTCCCCCCTGGTTTAATGCCAGCCGTGAGGCGGCACTGTTGTACAGGCCGCTGATGGCGCGGAACTGCAGATTGATATTGGCATTTATCCGATCAGTCGGTTGCCCGCAGGTGGCAACCAGTTGCACGGACTTCACCGCCAGTTCCGCATTGGCCTGGATATTGCGATTGACCGATCCGAAGTTGATGGCCGTCGGGGTATTTACGCTACATTCCAGCGTGGAGATGCGCAGGGAGATATTGGTGGGCAGTATAGAGGTAGATTTATCCCCCGTGCCAGAGGCTGAAAAGCTGCCAAAATACATCGGGGGAACCGACCCCTCTCCAGCTTGTTGGGTTCCGTCCGCCACCAGTACCCAGGTGCCGGAGAGCGTCGCCGTACGAGTACCGGAATTTGAGTAAAATGTACCATTCGACGACATGGCAGGAGGCAGGCACCATGTATAGTCTGGCGGCGAGGTAATATTCCCTTGTGACGTTGAGGAACCTCTGGTTTCCGGCAGCCCAATGGTGCCAGTCAACTTCCCCTGTGAATTGTTACTTAGGGTATAAGTGGCGCTACCCGAGGCCCGAGGCATCAATCCGACTCCAGGTACCCCGGTCAGCGGGAAGGCCAAATAGCCACCAATGTTTTTCAATTCACTAGCCGCCATACATGAGTAAAACAGAGTAGAGACTGACAAGAGTCCGTATTTGGGAGCAAGTCTCGGATCCGCGAGAGGGCCGCTTAATGTTGCGTTAAACGGCATGCCCTCCCAAAGGATCCCCGTGCCCTTGCCGATGGTGATGGTTTCCGCCAGAGCGGGGGCCGCAAGGGGCATCATTAACGCCATGCTGGCGATACCGCATGATGCGGTCTTTATTAATCGTTGTTTAATCACTGTCCTTCCTCACATTGCACATTCAGCATGCGCACCGGATTATTTGCTGATACTGCTGCCTTGCTCAGGCTGAAGTGGGCCAGGCACTGCTGTGCAGTCCCACGGCCCCACGCCGCGCGCAATTTTCCCTGTTCCGGCAACCCGCTCAGGTAGACCTGGCCGGCATCACCCACGATGCCGCTGTTGATCTCCGCTCCTTCCCCGGCCAGTGTCACCAGCGTGCCGAAGGGTACCGGCATGCTAGCCTGGGTCAGGGTTATCAGCGCCTGATAGCCGGTGCGTGGCGTAAACGTGGCTGCTACCACCGCCCCTTTGGTGGGATAGACATTGGTGCTGCTCTGCGGCAGGTCGACATCTTCCGGCAGCGTCGACGGGTTCAGGCTCACCGTGTTGTTTTGGTAAGGCGACAGGTACGGCACTACCGCATAACCGCGACTGTCGGTACGGACTCCGCCGTTCATCACACTCACCCCGGCAGCGCCCGGTGCGCGGACCACGGCCACCGAGCTGCCCAGTTGCTGGCTTAGCGTCACCCCGTTGGGGTGTACCACCAGACCCCCGTTACCACTCACATTCAGCGAGTTATAGCGGCTGCTGTGGCTGTACCCGGCGCTGACCATGCCCTGGCTCCCCTGCCAACCCAGATTCAGGTTGCTGGTGCTACCCCCGTTGCCACTCTGATTGTTGTTACTCCACCCCTGCATCAGGCTGTAGGACAGGCGGTCTTCCGCCGCCGAGCCGCTCACCCCCACCTGTTGCCGTACACGGCCTTCACTGTCGTGCGTCATCTGGTAGCTGGCGTAGCTGCGGTTGAGGGCGGGCTGTGCGCTGAACAGGCTGAAGGGTACCTGCATATTGAACGCCAACTGGCGGTTCTGCGGCCAATCCCCGTCGGATTTTATCCGGTCAACGCTATAGGCCAGGCCATAGCTCACGCCGTGCCAACTGCCGTTGTAACCCGCCGACAGGGTGTTGTTCACCTGCTCATCGCCCCAGTAATCACTGCGCGCCCCTGACAGGTACAGCGATCCAAAATCCCCCAGTTGCTGGGTTACCCGCACCTGGAAATCCGAACGCTGTCGGGCCAGTGCCCAGGGCACCTGGCCTTCACTGAGTTGATAACCGCTATTGTTGAAGTCGGCAAAGTTGTAATAGTGCCGGGTGGAGTAACGATAAGCCGTCAGATCCACCGAGGTGCCCGTGCTGAGCAGGCTTTTGGCATAACGTACCCGATATGACTGGCCGCTCTGTCTTTCGTCATACATGCGGGCCGATGAGAGGGTCACGTCTGCCGACATGGCGCCAAAATCCCCCAGCGAAATCCCGCTGCCCGCCACCGCCGAGGCGTATTTCTCCGCTATCAGCCCGCCGCCGTACAACGTGATGTCATGGGGCAGCCCGTAAATCAGGGTACCCAACGCAAAATGGGCCTCTCTGGAGCCGGTGGTGATGCCGCCGTTGTAGCGCCCAGCGGTCAGTTCGTACTTCAACCCACCCGGACGTTGCATCACCGGCAGAGCCGAGAAGGCCTGGGTCCAGGTACGTACGCTGCCATCCGCTTCGGTCACCGTGACCGTCAGGTCTCCCCCTTGTCCGGTCTGGTACAGGTCATTAATCCGAAACGGCCCCGGGGCGACATAAGCCTGGTACACCACGTTACCGTTCTGGCTGACGGTAACTCGGGCGTTGCTCTGCGCAATGCCGCTGATCACTGGGGCAAATCCCCGCAGGCTGAGCGGCAGCATGTCTTCGCTGGAGCTCAATTTCACCCCACGAAACGGAATGCTGTCGAAAACGTCATTGCCGGTGTTGTTTTCCCCAGCCAGCACATCCGAACGCCAGGCCTGGATATCGCGTTGCAGATAGGTATTTGAGAAACGGGTTTGCTGGTTGCTTTGCCTGTCGGCATAGCCACTGCGGCTGTTATTGTAGGTGTAGGTCATGTCACTGCGCAGGCGCCAGGCCTGCCAGTTTAATCCGCTGTGCAGCCCCAGGAACAGGTTGGTCTGTTCGCTGTTGGATTGGCCCCACTGTCCGTCCTGACGGCTGCGCCCGCCGTTGAGGGTATAGTTGAGTAAAAACGCGGTCATGCCCTGGTCCCATAGCGCAGGGTTAACCACGCTGCTGGCGTCTGGCTTCATCGCCACCTGGGGAATGCTGAGTTCCAGGCGCTGTTGCTGAAAATCAAAGTGCACTCGGGCATCAGGGATCAGGGTGGCCAGGTCACGGACTGGCTTGTCGACCGGCAATCCGCCAAAAGCGGGCAATGCGGGGGTATTGATCCCCATCTCCGCCAGGAAGGCCGGAGTCAATTCCGGGCTGACCTGACCCTTATCACTTGGGGTGAACACGACGCGGTATTGGCCACGCTCGCTGCGGTTGACCAGCACCGTTACCAGATAAGTCCCCGGCGGGGTCTGTCCGGCGCTTTCAAACGCACTCAGGTCGGTGACGGCTTCCAGGCCACCACCCAGCGACAACAGCGCCGGGTCAAAGTAGTCGCGGCCCCAGGCTGGAGACGTGCCTGCAATCAATGCGCTGCCCACCAGGAGTGGGAGAAGAGCAAGGACAAGAGGGTGAATTTTCATGGTTATCCTATCCGTCTGAAAGAATGTGGCTCCCCGTAACGCGCCAGGAAGGGAGAAATCGTCAGTCCTGTTGGGCAACCGGGGTATCCCAGCCATCTTCATCAATCAGCTGCCAGCTGACTTTCCCGCTCGCGGTGGCGGGCAGGGTGTAAGACTGCTTGCCGAAAGGCGGCACCATCAGGCGTAGAGCCGGTTTGTCCAACGCCACATTCCCCACCGCCAGGCGGGAGAAAGTGAGCCAGTAGGGGGTCGGGTTGGTGGCTGTCAATTGGTCGCCTGCCCGGCTGAAGGTCAGCTTCGGGGCCATGTCTGCCACGGCACGTTTCACCAATCCAGCCGGGCGGTAAAACAGTTTGATATTGCTCACGACCGTCATCACCATCTGCTTACCGTCGGACTGCTGGGTGGGCAGCGCCTTCATGGAGATAAAAAACACCGATTCGCGGTCGTTAGGCAGCGGCATATCGTTGCGCCGGATTCGCAGCGCCAGTTCACCGTTCGCTTCCAGGCGAGCCAGCGGCGGCGTGACAATAAACGGCATCACCGGGGTGCCATGCCAGTTCAGATCGACGTCCCCGGTGGCCGGATCGACCGGGCGGATCCATGACTGCATCAGGTACGGTGCCGGGCTTTTGTTGTAGGCGGTCAGCGTTACGCCCTGCTTTTCGCCCTCCGGGTAAATCACCCGCAGCACGTAAAAAGAAATCCCCGGCGAGGCGTTGTCCTGAGCCTGTGCCAGGCACATTTTGTTGACCAACAGGCATAGGCCCATCAGAAGATAAATCGGGTATTTCATGGTGTGGTCTCCGTGGAGGCTGAGCCTGTCTGCTGGCAGGACTTGGAGAGTCCGCCATAGTCGGTGAGTGTCTGCCAGGCCACCTTATTCACCGGCCCGTCAACGGCCAGGGTGATACTGCTGTGCGGAGGCACCATCGCCGGTTGTTGGTCTAACGCCACGGTATGCCCGTCAACGGTCAGCATCCCCAGGGTCTGAAAATAGCCGGTGGGATTGATGGCCCGCACGCCGTGCGCTTCACGCTTGAACGTCAGTAGGCACGGGGTGTTGTCCGCGGGTAACGCCAACCCTTGCGGGCGATAAAACAGCTTGAGCACGAAACGTACCCCAACTGACAGCCGATCGGCCGCCGTTACGGGTTCAGCCTGTGCAGGAATGGCCGAGATAGAGAGATAAAACAGCGATTCCTGGTCGGAGGGCAGCGTGGCGTCCTGCGGCAATAGTCGTAGCAGTTGGCGGCTATCGCCTTGCAGCGAGAACAGCGGTGGCGTAACGATAAACGGCGCGGGGGTCGTATCGTCCAGGCCGTTCTGTACTCGGGCCTGGACCAGATAAGCCTGTTGCCCGCTATTGCTGACGGTGAGGGTTTGCGCTTTATCCGCGGCAGAAAAAATAACGCGTGTCTGCCCCAGGCTGATGCCGCCGCTTCCGGCCTGTGCAGACAGGCTGAAAGTGAGCAGCAGGCTTGATAGCACCTGATGAAATCGCTGTGTCATCGGGCCCTCACTGATAGAGAAACGTAAACACCAGCGTGGCCGTCACGTCACCGGTCGCGACCGTGGCACACCCGTTGCTGCCGCCACAACTGGCACCGGCATAAAAGGTGAACGTCTGGTTGACCGGTATCTGCCCGGCGTTAGCCAGTGAAAGCACGCTGTTGTTTTTGACTTCGGGCTGGCTGTAATCCGGCACGGTGGCACTCTGGATCACCAAAATCCCGGTATTCGCCGCCGATCCTGCATTGCGAAACAGCCATTTACTGTCTTGGGTGGTGCCGGTGCCAGCGATAGTCACGACAGGTTTAAGGCTGCCGCCCGCAGAGCCGGTGCAGTCCTGCACGGAGAGGGTAAAGGGCTGTGGAGCAACAAGCTGGTTTGGGCGCAGCTGTGATTTAGCGATGACACCCAAAGGCAGAGTGCTTTTATCCAGGCTGAGCGTACAGGTGCCATTGGTCAGCACGGCTGAGAAATCCAGCGTCACGGCCTGCACCGGGGCGGATACCGCTCCACCACCTGCCAGCATTACAGCCAGCACGGCCTTAAGGTAACGTTGCGCTGAACGCATCGGTGCCTCCGGTATCATTAATGGTCTGCCACTGCACCCGCTTGCCGGTTGCCAACGGTGTTTTAACCGGCCAGATATGGTTGCCGAAAGGGGGGAGCATGAGTGCAGCCGGCGTATCCAAGGCCAGTTGTTGCCCATTCACCGTCAAGTCGGCCAGGCTGACAAAATAGGGAGAGGGATTGGTCACCTTTAGCCCCCCAGCCACGCGGGAGAACTGCAACTCTTTTTGGGCGGCGGCAGAGGAACCGCTCAGGCTCGCAGGCCGGTAGAACAGCTTGATAATGTTGCCCACGCCGAAGCGCAGCTGGGCCTGCACGTCATTACGCTGCTGAGTCGGATCCCTTTCCGTACTGGTCGGAATAGCGGTGGCATGCAAATAAAACACCGACTCCCGATCACCGGGTAGCGGCTGGCCGGTAAAGGCGATACGTAACTGATTGGTGCTTTGCGGTTCCAGACGGAACAGCGGCGGCGTTACGGTGAACGGGGCCGTGGTCTGTGCATCCTGTTTACTGCTGACAGCCGTTTGCACCAGATACGGTTCGTGGTTAAGGGTGTTGCGTACCGCGACGTTGATACTGCTAGCCCCTTCAGGGTAAATCAGGCGTGTGGCATTAATGCCAAACCCGGCGGACCAGCCTGCCAACGGCGTACCCAGCAGGGCCACTAGCAGCGAAAACAGGGAGATAAAGCGCGTCATATTGCGGATCCTGAAAAGGCGGGCCATCGGCCCGCTGGAACACATCAGTTGTAGGCGAAGCTGAACAGGATTGGCGCGCTAACCATACCGATATCTGGTGTGGTTGAAGTGGACGCCAGACCTGCCTGCAGGCTCAGGGATTTCGCGTTGAAATCGCCTGCTGTCGGGGTTGCACCTGCGGTCGCTACCGCCAATTTCTGGCCATTGGTGATATACTTTGTTGGTGTGGCTGTTTCACTGAGCATGACGCCAGTGTTGGTGCCAGTGCTGTTAAATATGTTCGGGTTCCCCCCCAGCGTTTGGCCGGTCACAATCAGGCTTGCCTTATCACCCGCCTTGGCCGGAGTTTCACAATTGCTCAGACCCACGGTGAAGGTTTTTACACTTGCGGTTACCGGGGTGGCGACTGTAGTGAAGGCAGACTTGGAATAGTTACCCAGGTCCAGGCTAGCGTTGGAGAGAGAAACGTCACAGGTCGCTGCCACAACGTTGGCGGTAATGGTCATCTGGGCGTTAGATGCGGCCTGAGCCACGCCAGATCCTGCCAACAGAGCCGCAACCACCGGAGCCAGAGTAAAAATAGACTTACGCATAATGAATTCCTTATTTACGTATTAAAAAGGTGAATACAATCATTTCGTAGCTGATTATTAGCCACGAGCCATCATTTATCTGAACAGTCCGAACAGACAAAGTATCTTCAATAAAATCATCACTACTGATGCCGTCATTTTTTTTAGACGTGAGTAAGGCATCCTGATGCTATTTTCATGCGTTTTTATGCCAAGGCTCTGTGCCTAATGGATTGAGAGCGGTTGGCTATCCATCAAGTATGAAAGACTTGTTAAGTTTTAGTGTGCGTCTGTCTTCCCATCACTGGAGACACAGTTTGACTGAGCTGGAAAAGGAGGGTTTTCCTGATCCAATGATTTCCTAAATCGAAAGCCAGATGTTTAATTTTTAGTTGAGATTAATCTCGCGATTTATTTTGTATATTTTTAAGATCTTTCCTACATATCGATTTTGGCCGGAATTATTACGGTCAACCTTATTTTTGAAAAGTGTTTTTTGATAGGAAAAGCAATTTCGCAATAAATGCCTTGGCAGATGGCTTTTATGGTCAAATTGCGAGTTATTATCGTATGTATCATTATGTTTCCGATATTTTGTATCGCAAATTTAATTTAGGCAGATTTAAAACTCGTTATTGTAACGTTTATGAATACTTTACTCCGATGTGGTATTAAATACGCTCAGAAAGCCAAGCAGACGGGACCTGCATGCCGTTTGCCGCTTTGAACGGTGGGCTTTGGCCTGTAGCGCGGGCTGACGCATCACTAAAGCTCGTAAGAGAAAAGGTTTAACCTCATGAAATATAAAAAACATAATGCAGCCTGCGACAAGGTTCTGACGGCGCTGCAGGTGTTGAGCCGTGTTGATTGCCCTCTGGGCACATTGCCCCCGCAAGATAAATGGCCCAAGACCCGGGATATTGCCGACTACTGTGATACCAACATTTATGTGTCCCGCTACTACCTGATGAAGCTGGTAAAGAAAAAGAAGGCGCATGTCTCATCGATGCCAGACCAAAAAAGCTTACGCTGGTGTATTGCAACACCTACCTGGAGTGGGGATTTATCCCAATGATGTATCACCTAATCAACGGTGTCATTTAAAAAATCAGGCTGTTAAGGTGTCAATATGAACTCACGCATCGTTATTGCTCTGTGGGGCAAAAATTACTATTTCTTACAAGGCATTCGCCACCTTTTTGAACGGTATTTTTATACCCGAGGTGTATCCCCTCAATTTATCTCTTCAGAATGTGGGAGCATTCTTGATCTTTACGTTGCGGATCTGATTGTCAAGAGCAACGTCAGCTGGCGGGGAGATGGATATCAACGCTACCAAATCCTCATACGGAAAAAAAATATAGAAGGGGTCACCTATCAACAGGGAGAAATCGGCCTGAATGATAAACCCGAGGCGGTGATGCAACTGCTGGATAGGCTGTTCGACGTGCAGCTCAATAATAATGCCACCTGCGTACCTGACTACGAAAAGATCACTCGGCGAGAGCGAGAGGTCTTGCAGGCGATAGCAGCAGGCTTATCGCCTACACAGATCGCCAGAAAGTTGCAGATCAGCACCAAGACCGTCAGTGCCCATAAGCAGGCATCCATGCGAAAATTGGGATTCCAGCGCAGTCACGATTTGTACCATTGGTTGTGGCAAGGCAGCCCGGATATATTGAGGAGCACGGTGGGAGAGGGATGATACTACCTAAGGATGAAAGCACTAATGGTTGTTTTTTGTGGGGCGCAGGTGTGGATCTTCCTTTCCTCCATAATCCAGTGCGAGGCGCGCCGCACCCCGCACTCACCAACGCTTAGTTCTCCACCAACTGCACCACCACCAACCTGCCGCCCTCCTCGGTAGAAAGCACGAACTGGACACCGTCGTTCAGCGCCAGCTTGTCACCGATCGCCACCGGGGTCTTATCCGGCAAGGAGAGCAGCCCACTGATGCCTTCATTCACCAGCCACCATTGATCGTTATGGAACACGAAATAGCCCACGCGTTTTTTCTGCGCGTCTGGCGTGCGTTCGTTGGGTGCGATCAGGCGGTTAACGTGCCAGGCATAAATCGACTGGCCGCTCCACACCATCAGGCGATGATCGTCGGGCCGGAAGCTTCCGGCTTTACGCGAGGAGTAAAGGTTGAGGATCGGCAGTTTGCCCTTGAACGGCGTACCACAATATGGGCAAGCCGGGCGATTTTTACCGGAGAACACGTACCATTGCTGTTCGCAGGCCGTGTTTTGACACGGTTGGATCAGAGCGACTGTTTTCACCAACGCCGTTTCCCACTCATCGGCAGTTGGTCGCCTTGCAGGTTCGTGCAGGCCCTCAATAAACGCCCTTGCAAACAGCGGCGTCAGGTAGGGGCCCATAATGGTGTAGGGCACTTTCTGCGGATCGGCCCAAGGCAGCGAATAAGGGCTGACCTGGTTGAGTTTGACCGCATTGCTGTGGTCGGTCGGGTGCTCAATAAACAGCGCTCTCTCGCCCATCGCCAGGGATTCGTCGCGCATCTCATCGTCCATGTCATGGATCTTGCCGCCGCGCAGTGGGTGGCGGAAGAACAGATACATGTAGATCAGCACGGATAACGCATGCCTGTCGGTGGCGATGCTTGGCAGTATGCGCTGCGGATCTTCCTTCGGCAGAAGGCTGGTTTTCACCACTTCCGGAGCAATAAAGTCCGGCGTACCGACCACGTCTGGGGGATATTTGCCTGGCACCACCAGCCCGTCGACGTCAATGATGCAGGCGTGGCCCTGCTCGGGGTCGATCAGCACGTTTTTATAGCTCAGATCGCTATGGCACAGGCCCGCGGCGTGCATACGCCGGACAGCTCTGGTCAGCAGCAGGCACACCTTCAGGTAATTCAGCGTGTTGCCGCGTTCGCGCGGATCCAGGAACTTGTTCTGGTTATTGGCGCTGGCGAACCATTTGCCTTCCTTCTCGCGGCCTTTAATCCCCAGGAAGTCATTATTCTTGGAACCGTACTTAAAGAAGAAGTGGCTCTGGTAGGTAGGCACCACGATGCCGATTTTGCCGTCGTGTTCCACTATGCTGGTGGGCCAACAAAACAGCCCTTGCCAGTAATCGCCACCGGCTTGCTCGAAGATGTTCTGCCGGTAGCGGCCAGTGATCATCTCGATGCGCTCTTTCGCCTGCTCGTTCTGCGGCTTTTTATAGAACGCCACTACGTATGACTTATCCGGCGAAAAGTAGACGTCCTTCATGGAGCCGGAGCCGATGATCTCATCGACATACTGGATGGTTTCGCCATCCCTGGTGGTACAGGTAACAATATTTGCCATTTTACTCACCCGCTATGTAGTCTAATCCATTCACCACGCCACGATTAGGGTCCGATCGTCGTGATTGCCCGGGGAGAAGAAGTTCAGCCATTCGGCCAGCCGCTCTGCGGGCTGCGAGGGATCGTTCAGGCAGGGTGTCAGCTCCGCGATCAGGTCATCCCACTTCTGGCTATTTTGCAGGCCATTATCCGTTTCAAACCGGGGATCGGAGACGCCATCGGTCATCAGCACCAGATGAGAGACCTCGGTCCATTTACCGATGCTGATGCGTTTACTGAAGTTCGCATCGTTCACGGCGTCGGCATCCAGGAAGCGTGTTTGGCCCGCATACTCACCGCTGTCTGGTGTGCCCAGCATGCGCACTTTGCCCACCGGCCCGTAGGCCGCAATGGCACCGTCACCCAACCAGAATGAGGCGGCGAACAGCTCGGCCCCGGTACGGAAGGAAACGGTGACCAGCAGCGTGGTCGAATAGGATTTGGCGCTCTCTTCGGCCCGGATGGATTCATTGCTGATGTTGTTGACGGCCATGATCGCGGCCTGGCGGAACAGGCGATTAAATGCCTCCCAGACTCTCCGCTGATCGTCGGTTCCCCAGTTTTCAACGCAGGCTTTGAGTTCCAGCCCTTTGTCGCTATTCAACAGGGTAGCCAGGTAGTCGCCCACGGTTTGCGTCACGATGCGCGAACCTTCGCGCGAGTTTTTAGCGCTACCGGCTCCGTCGGCTACCAGCAGGATATTCCAGCCGGTATCGCTATTGCTGGCGATGTAAAAGTCATCATCCCGGAAGGTGCCCGCATGCTCGTGTGAACGCCCTCTGCGGCTGGCCGCCACGATGTTCACCCCAGGCCCCTGGATCTGCTGATGGGCGACATGCGGTTTGAAATAGCGCGAATCGGCAGGCGGCTCGAGGATTTTCCACAGGCTGCGCGGGTCGGGGTTAACGATAAAGGGCACTTGGGTGGAGCATTGCGGAGCAGTAGGGCAAGACCAGGTGACCGTGATGTCAAAGTCGCCGCTTTCGGTGGCGGTTCCTGCCAGTGAAGAGGTCGCCGGATCAAAGGTGATGCCGATATCTTTGGAGAACACGACGGCCAGCACTTCTGCCGTAGAACCATCATCCAGCACGATATCTATTTCAGAGTGGAAGGGGACGCCGGTACGGGCATTGGCTACGTTGATTTTTGCCTGCGGCTGAATGTTCTGCGGCGTGCTAATCGGGATAGCGGTGCCGGACGGTATCTGGCCTGGCTTCAGGTTTTCTTTGGCGGTTTCTTCAGACAATGCGGCATCTCCTTGCACTTCCAGCGGATCAAACAGTGCTTTCTGCCAGTCGTCTGGTGTTGGCAGATCTGCGGTATCTGGCGAGGTAACAGGGGTGTCATCGTCCTTGGTGAGGACCACTTTTGGCTCGTCGGCCAAGGTATCGTCATTGGCAACCAACGGCGGAGCTTCTGTTGTCTCAAGCGTTGCGGGGGTCTTGGCCGTCACTTTCGTGATGAGGTTGGTCAGCAAGGTGCCGATCTCATCATCGGCTTGCAGGCTGGCAAGCTGGGCGTCATCCGTCGTTGCGCCCGTTTCAGCCAGGATCAGCATGAGTACGTTCTGGCGCAGTTTCTCCACGTCTTGCATCAGCCTTTTCCTCGCGTCACGTCGAAATCAGAGTCGCCGCCGTTTTCCCTGAACGTCAGCCCCTTATCGCACCATGGACAGATAACGTCATCGGGTCCGTTGACGCACAGCAGCTTGCCGCAGGTACACATCGCAAAGGCGCTGGCATTGCCGCAGTACGGGCAACCCGGCACGCCGTGCAGTTCGCTGGTATTGACCTGAATGGCGGATGCTGACTCGTCGCTCCAGGCAAAATAATCCTCATCGATCGGGAAGCAGCCGTTGAGGTTGAAGCCGTTGATATTGAGCTTGAAATCCAGCGAGGAGAGGTTGATGGCCGGGCGTTCGTATTTCATCAGATAAGGGCGACGTGACTTGCTGCAACGGCCCGTCAGGATGACGCAGTTTTCGTCGTAGGCTCTGGCAATATCGTCTTTGGCCAGCCGCACAATGTGGTCGGTGTGGGTGAGCAACGGAGGTGCATCCTCCCCCACGCTGCGGCTGTGGGCAGAGACAGACGCGGTGATCCACTTAATGAACTGGGCAAAATCCCCTTCCTGACTGTCGGTGAACAGCAAGACGTTATCGGTCAGCTGCCGCAGGATGTTCATATCCGCCGAAGGGCCAAGGCCGATAGCGATCAGGTTGACCTTGTTGGCGTAGTTTTCTTTCCAGCGCCTGATTTCGGGGGCGGTATCATCCGTTGGGCGACCATCGGTGAGTAAGTACACTACCGGTTTCCAGTCGCCTTTGCGTTCCTGGGTGGTTTTTCTGACCTGTTGATCCAACTGACGGGTAAGTTCCCGTAATGCCGCGCCCAGGTTGGTGCCACCGCCGATCGGCAGGCGAGGGGGATAAAATGACACCACCTCTACCAGCGGTACGATGGTTTTTGCCACCCCGGCGAAAGCGATCACCGATATCCAGGCGGTTTCAAGCGCGTGGGGGTCTTTTTTCAGGTCGCTGACGATCCTTTGCAGGCCATCATTCATTTTCTTCAGGCTCTCCCCGATCATGGACTCTGAGCAGTCCAAGACCAGGAAGATGGGCAGTCTTCTCATGGTTAAAAACCTCGTCAGGCGGATGCTTCTTGCAATGCGCGTCATCGGGCAATGAAAAAACAGGCAAAGCTCCGGGTAGAGGCTTTGCCTGTTGGCTACAGAACCAGCTGTATTTCCGGTGGTGGTGGCGGGAGGTTATCCTGCCCGGCGTTAACACCCGCACTGGAACTGCCTGACGCGACGCTGGCCGACACCCATTTGAAGAAGCCGGAAAAGGCCGTTGAATCCAGAGTTTCGAGGGCCACAACCTGAGAGGTCAGTTGCTTGAGGTGTTCATGCTTGGCCTTCGGCCCGACCGCACAGGCGATAATGGAGCCGAAGGAACGTTTTTTGACTTCTTTGATCGCCTCGCCATAGGCATAGCTGTCTGACGGGGTGCCATCGGTCATCAGGAATACCAGTGGCCGCCAATCGCCTTTCTGATCGCCATCGGAGCGGTGGATATCCCGATCGACACATTTGATCAGGCACTCAAGCGCGGCCCCGGTGAAGGTGCCACCCGCGCTGGGGACGACAATGTCGGAGAACTGGAACTCTTCCAATGAGGTTAGCGGGATAAACTCCCGGGCTTCGTTATCAAAGGTGATGATGGAGATATGCACGCTTTCCAGCGCATACGGGTCCTGGCGCAGCGCGCTCATCATTGACTGAATGCCCACGTTAACGGCATGGATAGATTCCCCGCGCATCGACCCGGAGGTATCAATCAGCAGGTAAACGGGTAATCTTCTCATTGCAGGTAGTTCTTCAAGTGGGACACGAAGGAGTCGGACTCGGAAGGTTCGCCAATGGCGTTCAGCTTCCAGCCGGTGCTTTCACGTACCAACTCGGCAAACAGCATGGAACGCTGGCCATCAAAGGCGGCCCCGCCCGAAAGATCGAAACGCGCCATTTCCACGTTTTTGGCATCCACCGCGCGGATAAAGGCGTTTTGCACCTTGCCGAAGTGCTGCTTCAGCTCCTGGCCGTTATAGATCTGCACGATGAAGACGATTTTTTCGTACTTGGGATCGAGGGAGTTCAACTGGGCGATAATCTGCTCGTCATCACCGTCACCCGCGCCGGTGCGGTTATCGCCGGTCAGCCAGATGTGGCCAGACTTATGGCGCTGGCTGTTGAAGAAAATGATGTCTCCGTTAACCAGCGAAGGCCGGCCGTTTTCCACATCGCCCAGGTCGGCGACTTTGCCTTGGGCATTACACAGGAAGGCGATAACGTCGAGATCATACTCCGGCTCTTTCTTGCCAAACAGACCACCCAGCAAACCTTTCTTCTCTTCATTGATATCCCAGCCGAGCCCAATGGTGACTGAGGAAAGGTCGTGTTCGTTTTTACGCAGGCTGACGCTTTGTCCTTTACGCAAACTGACTGACATAAAATCTCCTTGAAAATGTTTTATAGAACAACGTTAACTTCGGGTGGTGGTGGCGGTAAATCGTCCAGGCCAATAACTTCCTTTTTGCCTGACTCGACTTTCTGGCTGCCGACGGAGATGCTGGCCGACACCCATTTAAAGAAGGCTTTGATCGAGGTGGAGTCAGCCGTATCCAGCTGGAGGACGATCTCGGTGATTTCCTGGAGCACTTTGGTTTCGGCGCTGTGGCCAGCGGCACAGGCAACGACCACGCCGGTTCTGGCGGCTTTAAAGTCGCTGACGCCTTTGCGCCAGTCATCCGTGGGTGAGCCATCGGTCATGATGAACACCAGCGGGCGCCAATCGCCTTTAGTCTCGGCGGTGATTTTCTGCACTTCGTTGCTGATGCTGGTGGCGACCAGTGAGAGAGCCTCACCCAGCGCGGTGGTGCCGCTGGCCACCAGTTCTGGCAGCTTGAAGCTCAGCAGATCGGTAAGGGGAACAGCCTGGCGTGCGGAAGAATCGAAGGTGATCACGGAAACATAGGCGGTTTCAAGGGCGTAGGGATCTTGTCGCAGGGTGGAGAGCAGCGTTTGCACCCCATTTTTGACCGCTTCAATGGGTTCGCCCGTCATGGAGCCCGAAGTATCAAGTAACAGATAGACCGGAAGTCTTCTCATCGTATTCCCTTATTGAGTGCCGAGTTTACATAATAAGTGTTCTGGTCGTTATCTCAACAGAAATACCCACGTTTGCAGGAGTGGATTTGTTGATTTTGCGATCGCTTTATCCCCTCACCCCGACCCTCTCCCACAGGGAGAGGGAGCCAGCGCGGAGTCGTGGTCGGGGCGGGAGTTGATCTGTAACAGGGCTGATAGAGTGGATGTCGTTGAGTTGTAGCACTTTTCCACAGGGAGAGGGAGCTGTCCTGCGTTGTGGATTAGTCTGTGCTGTTTCTGGAAGTGGGGAGCCTCAGTGAACTCGATCGTCCCCTTGCCCAAGGTGCGTTACCGAGCTTTCAGATCTACTCGATCAGTCCCCTCTCCCTGTGGGAGTGTACAGACCGGGGACATCATGAACACTTGTTCGGGGACATGGTAGACACTTACAACATAGGTATGAGTACTTCTGAGTGGAGTTGCTTATGCCGTGGGATGAGAGA
>Ga0308166_1001165_pt1 | contig 29055 bp, 30 predicted proteins | sample PhyCR2_2_FD_202137 | JGI IMG/M metagenome (GOLD analysis project Ga0308166, IMG submission 202137) | Phyllosphere microbial communities from UC Gill Tract Community Farm, Albany, California, United States - DLSLCC.R2 | ecosystem: Host-associated > Plants > Phyllosphere > Unclassified | place... | reverse complement strand
TGCCGTAACAGCTGACCATCCGATAGGGCCGATCATCCGATAGGCCGATCATCCGGTCCAGCGGATCACGTCGTCCCTGGACTCGCCGTCCGCCTTGGCAGGGACCCAATCGCTGCGAGCCACGCGCCGAACCTGGGTCCCCGCCTCCGCGGGGACGACGGTGGGTGGCGGAACCGAGGCGCCTTTGCTCACCTTCTTCAACGAACATCACGTCCAGCACGCGCCGCCCTTCGACACCGTGCGCGGCGAACGCGTCCCCGCCTCCGAGCGGCCCGACCGCATGGACGCCGTCGCCCGCGAATTCACGCGGCGCGGCCTGGGCCGCATCGTCACGCCGCACGGCGTGCCGCTGACGTCGCTCGAACGCATCCACACGCCGCGCTACCTGCACTTCCTGCGCAGCGCCTGGAGCGAGTGGCTGGCGCTCGATCCGGCCAACGCCGAACGCGAGCCGCTGCCGGCCGTCTGGCCCGCGCAGGGCATGCGCCGCGACATCGAGCCGGACGGCTTCGTCGGCCGCCTCGGCCTGTACGCGTTCGACGGCGGCACGCCGCTGACCGCCGGCACCTGGATCGCGGCCAAGACCGGCGCCGACTGTGCGATCAACGCCGCGCACGCACTGCGCCTGGGCGAGCGCAGCACGTTCGCCCTGACGCGTCCGCCCGGCCACCACGCCGGCCCCGATTACTTCGGCGGCTACTGCTTCCTGAACAATGCGGCGCTGGCCGCCCAGCACCTGCTCGACGACGGCCTGCAGCGCGTGGCGATCCTCGACATCGACTACCACCACGGCAACGGCACGCAGCAGATCTTTTACGCGCGCAAGGACGTGCTGTTCGTGTCGATCCACGCCGACCCGCGCGGCGACTACCCGTTCTATGCCGGCCACGCGGACGAAACGGGCAGCGGCGCCGGCGCCGGTTGCAACCTGAATGTGCCGCTGCCCCGCGGCACGAACGCGGCGCAGTGGTTCGCCGCGCTGGAGACGGCCTGCCTCAAGATGGCCGGCTTCGCACCGCAGGCGCTCGTCGTATCGCTCGGCGTCGACGGGTTCCAGGGCGATCCGCGCTCGCATTTCGGCCTCGGCAGCGGCGACTTCCTGCGCATCGGCGAGCGGATCGGCTTCCTCGGCCTGCCGACCGTCTTCGTGTTCGAAGGCGGTTCGCCCGTGCCCGAACTGGGCATCAACGTGGTCAACGTGCTCGAAGGTTTCGAGACGGCGGCCTGATTCTTTCGACAAACAACTGAACAACTGGAATGACGATGATCGAATGGCAGTGGAGCGGCTTCGCCGACCTGGCGGTGACCGACCTGTACGAGATGCTGGCGCTGCGCCAGCAGGTGTTCGTGCTCGAGCAGACGTGCCTGTATCCGGACATCGATGGCCTCGACCCGGCCGCGCACCACCTGCTCGGCTGGAAGACGGCGGACGGCAAGCGCGCACTCGTGGCCACGCTGCGCTGCCTGGCGCCCGGCGCGAAATACGACGAGATGTCGCTCGGGCGCGTCGTCACCAGTCCCTCCACGCGCGGCACGGGCCTGGGCCGCGAACTGGTCGCGCAGGGCATCGCCTGCGCCGAGCGGCTGCACCCCGGCCATGCGATCCGCATCGGTGCCCAGGCACACCTGGAAGCGTTTTATGGAAGCTTCGGGTTCCGCACGGTGTCGGCACCGTACGACGAAGACGGCATCCTGCACATCGACATGCTGCGGCCGGCCGCCTGATCGAATTTATTTGAGCAGCCCGGCCTTGGCCGGATCCGGCATGCGGATAGCGACGATGCAGGCCAGTGCGCACATGACGCTCACGTACCAGTAGAAATAGGGTTCGTGGCCGGCCTGCTTGAACCACAGCGCCACGTATTCCGCAGAACCGCCGAAGATCGCGTTGGCGACCGCATACGACAGGCCGACGCCCAGCGCGCGCACCTCGACGGGGAACATCTCCGCCTTGATCAGGCCGCCGATCGACGTGTACAGGCTGATGATCGCCAGCGCGCAGATGATCAATGCGCCGGCCGCCACCGGGCTCGACACGGAGCCCAGCGCCATCATGATCGGCGTCGTGAACACGGTAGCCAGCGCGCCGAACCAGATCATCGACGTGCGCCGGCCGATGCGGTCGGACAGCGCACCGAACACCGGCTGCAGCAGCATGTAGACCAGCAGGCAGACCGTCATCACGCGGCTCGCCGTCTCGGTGCTCATGCCGGCCGTGTTGACCAGGTATTTCTGCATGTAGGTCGTGAACGCGTAGAAGATCAGCGAACCGCCGGCCGTGAAGCCGAGCACCGTGACGAACGCACGACGGTGATTGCGCAGCAGCGACGCGACGCTGCCGGCGGCCTCGCTCTTGCGCTCGGAAGCGGTGGTCGTCTCGTGCAGCGAGCGGCGCAGGTACAACGACACGAGGGCCGCGGCGGCGCCGACGACGAACGGGACACGCCAGCCCCACGCCTTCAGCTCGTCGTGCGTCAGCAGTAACTGCAGGATGCCCAGCACGAGCAGCGCCGCCAGCTGGCCGCCGATCAGCGTGACGTACTGGAACGAGGCGAAGAATCCCTTGCGGCCCGGCTCCGCTACCTCGCTCATGTAAGTGGCGCTGGTGCCGTACTCGCCGCCCACGGACAGGCCCTGGAACAGGCGCGCGACCAGCAGCAGCGCGGGCGCGGCCGTGCCGATGCTGGCATAGGTCGGCAGCGCCGCGATCATCAGCGAGCCGCCGCACATCATGAGCACGGAGATCATCATCGCGTTGCGGCGGCCGTAGCGGTCGGCGATGCGGCCGAACAGCCAGCCGCCGATCGGCCGCATCAGGAAGCCTGCCGCGAAGATGCCGGCCGTATTCAGGAGCTGCGTCGTCGGGTTCCCCTTCGGGAAAAAGGCCGACGAGAAATACAGCGCGCAGAACGAATAGATGTAGAAGTCGAACCACTCGACCAGGTTGCCGGACGACGCGCCGACGATGGCGAAGACACGCTGGCGCGAGGTGAGATGTGAAATCGCTTGCGCGTCCAGTGTGTCCGTTGCGTCCTTCGTCGTCATTGCGGTCTCCGAGGTATCCGATTGCCATGGCCGCGGCAGCACGGTGCCTCCCGGAGCGATCCAGGCGTCACCGGCCGGCGCGGCCGGAGACCAAGAATAGCAGTTTCTCAATTTTGACGGCGCAAGCGCTGCCGGCGCCACGCCAGCACCGGAATGCCCGCCAGCAGCAGCAAGGCGGCGGCCGGCTCCGGCAGCGGCGTGAGCACGACCGGCCCGCAACCGCCGAACGTCGTACAGCCGTTGGCCACGATCTGGCCGGCGTCGTTGATGCCGACGGCATCCGTCAGCACGAAGATGCCCAGGCCGTCCGTCACGCTGTTCAGGTCGGTCAGGCCGGCGTCGGCGTATACAAAGGCGTGCGACAAGCCGAATTCGGCGAAGCTCGAATAGCCGACCACGACGCCGGCCGCATTGATGGCGTGCGCTTCGCTGTAGACGCCGCCGAACGAGCCGAGATCGGTCATCTTGCCGTCGCTGTAGAGGAATGGATGCCACGCGGCGTTGCCGGCGACGAGGCTGTTACCGACTACCTGGCCCGCATCGTTCACGGCATAGGCCCAGCTGGAGCCGCCGCCCAGCGTGCCGAGGTCGTGCATGGCGCCGTCGCGGTACAGGAACGCGTGGGCACCATCGTCGGGAAACGCGGCGCCCGGCTGCGAGCCGCCGACGATCATGCCGGCACTGTTGATGCCGCGTGCCCCCGCGTCGGCACCACCCAGCGTGCCGATGTCCGTCAGCGTACCGCCGCTGTACAGGAAGGCGCGGTTATTGCCGCTCGTATCCGTCGAATCGCCCACGACCTGGCCGCTCGCATTGATGCCGTAGGCGATGCTGTCGCCGCCGTACAGCGTGCCGATGCTCTGGATGCCGCCGTCGCGGTAGATGAAGCCGCGCGTGAAGTCGCCCGACAGCGAGGCGCCGATCACGGCGCCGCCGGCCGTGCCGGTGGCGTAGGCCGACGGGCCGCCCAAGGTCGGCAGGAAGGTCGTCGTGCCGTCGCGCCAGACGAACGCACGGCTCTGGCCGTCCGCATTGGTGCCGCCGCCGACGACGCTGCCGTCGCTGCCGATGCTGTAGGCGGTGAAACTCAACGGCAGGAACGTCGCGCTGTACAGCGGCTCGGCCAGCACGGCCGGTGCGGCCAGCGCCAGCGCCACGCCCAGCGCCCGCGTCATGAACGACCGGGACACGCCTGACGGGGTCACGCCTGACCGGGTCGCGCCTGACCGGATCGCGAGGGACAGTGTCGTGCGCGACCGCGCGAGCGGCGGCATACGGCGCCGGCGCGCGCGCCAGGCCAGCAGCCCGAGGCCGGCGCACAGCAACGCCAGGCCCGCCGGTTCCGGCACGGCCGGCACGAGACCGAGGCGCACGTCCGCGCATGTGCCCAGGCGGCAGGCCCGGCCCAGGATCTGGTCGGCGTCGTCGATGGCCGACGACGCGAAACCGGCCGGCAGGAAATCGATGGTGTAGCGCGGATCGGCCCGGACGGACGCGCCGGCGAACAAGGATAACGACAACGACAGCGACAACGACAGCGGCAACAGCAGCGTGGCGCAACGACGGCGTAGCGACATGGCAGGCTCCGGATTGAATAGGCGTGCCAACGATACGGCGGTGCGCGCGCGGCGGGACTGAGCGAAATCAGTCGTGCACGCACCTGTCCGGCGGCGTGGGCGGAACATTCCGCCACGCTCTTTCCCATGCTCTAAGGTGTCTCGTCAGCAGGCTGCGCTGCCGCACACTTTCACCAGTTCGACTTCGAACACGAGGCCCGTGTTCGGCGGCACGTAGCCCTGCACGCCGGAAGCTCCGTAGCCGAGGCTGCTCGGGATCAGGATGGTGCGCTTGCCGCCGACCTTCATGCCCTGCACGCCCTGGCTGAAGCCGGGGATCACGGATTCGTTGGTGCCGGTGGCGCCGATGACGAACGTAAACGGTTTGCCGGGCTGCGATGCGTCGAACTTGGTGCCCTTGAAGCCGGTGGCGGCGGCGCTCGCGCTGTACAGCCAGCCCGTGTAGTTGACCTGCACGCGCGCGCCGGCGACGGCTTCGGCGCCGGTGCCGATCGCGCTGTCGGTCTTCGTCAGCGCGGCGGGATTGTTGACGACGGGGTTGGTCTTGTCGCCCGAATCGCCGCCCCCGCCGCCGCATGCGGACAGGCTCAGGACGGCGGCGCAGACGACGGCAAGCGGGAAGGACAGTTTCATGGGGCTCCTGTGGAATGGGTTACGGATGGAAACCGAACCTTACCAACGGGCCCCGCCAGCGTCTGTCGAGGATTTGTATGGCTTTGTCGCCGCGCTTCGTCGTCTGTATCGCCCCGTCAGATCTCGACCTGCGTGCCGAGTTCGATCACGCGGTTGGCCGGAATCTGATAATAGTCCGCGGCCGTGCGCGCGTTGCGCTGCATCGCGACGTACAGGTGCTCGCGCCACGGCATCATGCCCTGGCCCGGCACCGAGATCACGGTCTGGCGCGCGATGAAGAACGAGGTCTCCATCATCTCGAATTCGAGACCCTTGTCGGCGCACAGGCGCAGGATGTGCGGGATGTCCGCCTCGTCCTTGAAACCATAGGTCACGTTCAGCTGGAAGCAGTTGTGGCCCAGCGGGACGACCTCGACCTGTTCGCTTTCCGTCACGTACGGCTCCTCGCGGATGCGCACGGTGAGGAACACGACGCGCTCGTGCAGCACCTTGTTGTGCAGCAGGTTATGCAGCAGCGCGTGCGGCACGCCGTCCGTTTCGCCGCGCAGGAAGATGGCGGTGCCGGACACGCGGTCGGGCGGCGCCACGAACAGCGACTGCAGGAAGTCGTCGAGCGGGATCGCGTGTTTTTCCAGGTTTTCGAACACGAGCTCGCGGCCGCGCTTCCAGGTCAGCATCGTCGTCAGCAGGATAGCGCCGAGGAGCAGCGGGAACCAGCCGCCGTGCAGCAGCTTGAGCGTGCTGGCCGAGAACAGGAACACGTCGATCACCATGAAGAAGCCGGTGGCGCCGATGCACAGCCACAGCGGCAGGCGCCAGCGGTAGCGGATCACGAAGAACGTCAGGATGGTCGTGGCGAACATCGTCGCCGTCACCGCGATGCCGTACGCGCCGGCCAGCTTGTCGGACGAACCGAAGCCGACGACCGCGATCAGCACGACGATCAGCTGCAACCAGTTCACGGCCGGGATGTAGATCTGGCCGATCTCGCTTTCCGACGTGTGCATCACGCGCATGCGCGGCAGCAGGCCCAGCGCGATGGCCTGCTTGGTCATCGAGAACGTGCCCGAGATCGTGGCCTGCGACGCGATCACGGTGGCCAGCGTCGACAGCAGCACGAGCGGCAGCACGCTCCAGCTGCCCAGCTGGTGGAAGAACGGATTGTCGAGCGCTTCCGGATGCGTGATCAGGAGGCCGCCCTGGCCCAGGTAGTTCAGCGCGAGCGCCGGAAACACGACGAGGAACCAGGCGAAGCGGATCGGCTTCTTGCCGAAGTGGCCCATGTCCGCATACAGCGCCTCGGCGCCGGTGAACGCCAGCACGACGGCACCCAGCGCGATAAAGGCGATCATCCGCTCGCGCAGCATGAACTCGAACGCATGCAGCGGGTTCAGGGCATGCAGGATCACGGGTGCCTGCACGATGTTGATGACGCCCATGACGGCGAGCACCGCGAACCACACGATCATGACCGGGCCGAACCAGCGGCCGATGCCCGCCGTGCCATGGCGCTGCACGCTGTACAGCCCGACCAGCACGACGATCGTCAGCGGCACGATGTATTTTTCCAGGCCGGGCGTGGCGACTTCCAGGCCCTCGATCGCGCCCAGCACCGAGATCGCCGGCGTGATCACGCTGTCGCCGTAGAACATCGTGGCGCCGAACACGCCCAGCACCATCAGCACGTAGTGCCAGCGCGACGTGCGCGTGACGGAATTCAGCGCGAGCGCCATCAGGGCCATGATGCCGCCTTCGCCGCGGTTGTCGGCGCGCAGCACCAGGGTCACGTACTTGAGCGAGACGATCATCGTCAGGCCCCAGAAGATCAGGGACACGATGCCGAGCAGGTTTGGCGTATTCAAAGCCAGCCCGTGGACGGGATCGAAAATCGTCTTGAGCGTGTAGAGCGGGCTCGTGCCGATGTCGCCGTAGACGATCCCGACTGCGGCCAGCGTCAGCGCCGCGAGGCTGCTTTTATTATGTTGCGACGTCAAGGTTTCACCGTTTTGTTGTTCTGGTGCGTTGCACAATAGAATAATTGACAAGGAAAGACAAGGGCGTGCCGTTCCACCGAATCCGCTATTTTCTCAGAGTTTTTTGCCAACTTTACATTACAGCGTTCAAAGTCTGCATCAAGGCACGGACGCCGGGCGCACGTCAGGCGTCCGTGCCGCCCATGAGAAACCGGCAAGCCGCCAGCAGGGCCGCGCCCGTTCGGGGATAATGTCGGCCCCACTACCCGTCCCGCGCGTCCCATGAATTCCGGCATCGTCTCTGCCGCCCTCGCCTTCTTCTGCTGGGGCCTGTTTCCGTTGTATTTCCACGCCATCGGCGAAGTGCCGCCGCTGCAGATCCTGGCGCATCGCATGCTGTGGTCGCTGCTGTTCCTGATGATCGTGCTGGCCGTGCGGCGCCAGTGGGCCTGGCTGAGCATCGTGCGCCAGCCGCGCGTGTTCGGCAGCTTCGTCGCCTCGGCCCTGCTGCTCAGCATCAACTGGCTGATCTACATCTGGGCCGTGAACAATGGCCACGTGATCGAGGCCAGCCTCGGCTATTTCATCAATCCGCTCGTCAACATCATCTTCGGTTCGGTGCTGCTGAAGGAACGCTTGCGCCGGCCGCAGTGGATGGCGATCGGCGTGGCGGCGCTGGGCGTCGCGTGGCTGACCTGGCAGGCCGGCCACATGCCGTGGATCGCGCTGGCGCTGGCGGCGAGCTTCGGCGGCTATGGCCTGCTGCGCAAGACCGCCGCGCTCGGCGCGCTGGAAGGCCTGTCGTTCGAGACGATGGTGCTGTTCCCGCTCGCTGCCGCCTATGTGATCTGGCTCAGCGTACATGGCGAGAACGCTTTCCTCAACACGCATTCGGACACGACGCGCCTGCTGCTCGTCGCGGCCGGGCCGATCACGGCGATTCCGCTGCTGCTGTTCGCGGCGGGCGCGCGCAAGATCCCGTTGTCCGTTCTCGGCCTGCTGCAATACCTGTCGCCGACGCTGCAATTTTTACTCGGCGTATGGCTGTTCCACGAAGCCTTTACGCGCGATCGCCTGGTCGGCTTCGTGCTGATCTGGCTGGCGCTGGCACTGTTCGCGGTGGAAGGCCTGCTGAACCGGCCGCCGGCCGCCGCCAAGCAGGCCTGACACGCCAATTGAAATTCGAGGTCTGAAATTCGGGGTCAGGAACAATTCGGGGTCAGAGCACGTTTTGCACCGAATTCGGGGTCAGAGCACATTTCTGAACAATTGCTCGGGAGGACGTATCAGGCCCTTGTCGCCACCTGCAAGCAGCGTAGCGCCGTCAGGTCCGGTGCATGTGTGCCGCGTTTCGCTGACCGGGCAATTTCTCACAAATGTGCTCTGACCCCGAATTTGCCGAAATATCTGCTCTGACCCCGAATTTTCAGTATCCTGTCGTCCTCATTCCTCATCGAAGCACTAGAACATATCAATGGCCAATTACGTCTACACCATGAACCGCGTGGGCAAGATCGTCCCACCGAAACGCCAGATCCTGAAGGACATTTCGCTGTCGTTCTTCCCGGGCGCGAAGATCGGCGTGCTGGGCCTGAACGGCTCCGGCAAGTCGACGCTGCTGAAGATCATGGCCGGCATCGACACCGACATCCAGGGCGAAGCGCGCCCGATGCCGGGTCTGAACATCGGCTACCTGCCGCAGGAACCGCAGCTGGATCCGGAAAAAACCGTGCGCCAGGAAGTGGAAAGCGGCCTGGGTGAAGCGTTCGAGGCGCAGGCCAAGCTGGAAGCCGTGTACGCCGCGTATGCCGAGGAAGATGCGGATTTCGACGCGCTGGCCAAGGAGCAGGAGCGCCTGGAGTCGATCATCGCCGCCTCCGACGGCGGCAACCTGAACCTGCAGCTGGAAATGGCCGCCGACGCGCTGCGCCTGCCGCCGTGGGATGCCAAGATCGGCGTGCTGTCGGGTGGTGAAAAGCGCCGCGTGGCGCTGTGCAAGCTGCTGCTGAGTAAGCCGGACATGCTGCTGCTGGACGAGCCGACCAACCACCTGGACGCCGAATCCGTCGAGTGGCTGGAGCAGTTCCTGCTGCGCTTCCCGGGCACCGTCGTCGGCATCACCCACGACCGCTACTTCCTCGACAACGCCGCCGAGTGGATCCTCGAACTGGACCGCGGCCACGGCATCCCCTGGAAAGGCAATTACTCGTCCTGGCTGGAGCAGAAGGAAGCCCGCCTGAAACAGGAAGAAGCGACGGAATCCGCGCGCCAGAAAGCGCTGGCGAAAGAACTGGAATGGGCGCGCCAGAATCCGAAGGCGCGTCAGGCCAAGTCGAAGGCGCGTCTGGCCCGCTTCAACGAACTGTCCGAATACGAATACCAGAAGCGCAACGAGACGCAGGAGATCTTCATTCCCGTCGCGGAACGCCTGGGCAACGAAGTCATCGAGTTCAAGAACGTCTCGAAAGCCTTCGGCGACCGCCTGCTGATCGACAACCTGTCGTTCACCGTGCCGCCGGGCGCGATCGTCGGCATCATCGGCCCGAACGGCGCCGGTAAGTCGACTCTGTTCCGCATGATTGCCGGCATCGAGCAGCCGGACAGCGGCGAAGTCGTGATCGGCCAGACGGCGAAGGTGTCGCTGGTCGACCAGTCGCGCGACAGCCTGGCGGGGAACAAGACCGTGTTCGAGGATGTTTCCGGCGGTGCCGACATGCTGTCCGTCGGCCGCTTCGAGATGCCGTCGCGCGCCTACCTCGGCCGCTTCAACTTCAAGGGCGCCGACCAGCAGAAACTCGTCGGCAACCTGTCGGGCGGCGAACGCGGCCGTCTGCACCTGGCCAAGACGCTGCTCAAGGGCGGCAACGTGCTGCTGCTGGACGAACCGTCGAACGACCTGGACGTCGAAACCCTGCGCGCGCTGGAAGATGCGCTGCTGGAATTCGCGGGCAGCGTGATGGTCATTTCGCACGATCGCTGGTTCCTCGACCGTATCGCCACCCACATCCTGGCGTTCGAAGGCGAATCGCAGGTGACCTTCTTCAACGGTAACTACCAGGAATACGAAGCCGACAAGAAGAAGCGCCTGGGCGAAGAAGGCGCCAAGCCGAAGCGCATCCGCTACAAGCCGCTCACCAGCTGATCGCCAAGCGCGACCGTCCCCGACCTGCCCCGCAGACCGGGACGCTACCGACGAGACCGGCGCTTGCACGGCCTCGTCGGCTTCCACCGCCCGCAGACCCATCCGTCTGCACGCATCAATTTCCCGCCTCCACACGCCGTACCGGTCACGGCCCAGACCGTCGACCGATGTCCCAAAACGTGTCAAAACACTATTTTTGCCACTTCGACCATACCGTTTTATGCGCGGAAATGGATCGTCATTAAACGAAGATCGTGGTTAGAATCGGTCGGGTTGAGCTTCTTCAACTCGTGCGCGTTTGCGCCAGATCGACACGGCTTGGCTGCGCCGCTTGGCAGACTACGTACATGACACATTACCGCGACAACCGGGTCCCGGGCGGGACATTCTTTTTCACGGTGCGCTTGCTGGAACGAGGCAGCACCTTACTCACAGACCATTTCTCGGCATTCGGCGAAGCGATGCGCCAGGCGCGCATCCGCAAACCGTTCCACGTCGACGCGTGGGTCGTGCTGCCGGACCACGCGCATGCGATCTGGACGCTGCCGCCGGACGACCACGATTGCGCCTCGCGCTGGCGCGCCGTCAAGATCGCGTTCTCGAAAGCGCTGAACAAGGCCTGCGTGGGCGGCGGCACGGGCGACGGCACGATCTGGGAGCGCCATTACCGCGACTACCGCGTCGGCGACGATGCCGAATACGCGAGCCTGATCGACTACGTGCACAGCAATCCGATGCGTCATGGCTTGTGCCAGGAACCGGCGGAATGGCCGTGGTCGTCGCTGCACCGCTTCGTCGCGGCCGGATTCACGCCGCCGGCATTGCCGCTGGCGCCGGCGCCGTGGATGCGGCCGGCAGCACCGCCGCTGCGCACGGCACGTCCCTGACCGCCATACTGCTGCCCGCGCGGAAGTCCAATTCGGGGTCAGAGCACATTTTATTGCGCGATCTTTGAGGCAAGATGCATCGGCCAGTGCAGGCCTATCCGCCGGGTTACGGCACATGCCGCCCGCAGCCGCCTAAGCTTGATGAGAGCAGGACATTGATTATAAATGTGCTCTGACCCCGAATTTGCCTCGGGATTTGCTTTAGCAAAAGAAAAAGGGCCCGCAGGCCCTTTACCCCTAGGAATATAACGCCGCGTGCTTAGAAGCTGTAGCGCGCGCCCACGGTCCAGACGTCGGCCTTGGCGCCGAAGTCCTTGCTCTTGCCGTAGCGCTCGTACTCGGCGGTCAGCGCAACCTGCTGGTTGAGGTTGTACTGCAGGCCGACGGCGCCGTACGCACCGGTGTCGGAATTCTTCGCGTTCAGCACGGCGCTTTCCAGTTTGCGTTCGCTGTGCTGCAGACCCAGCTTGCCGTACACGGAGAACTGGTCGTTGACCGGATAGTTGTATTTGCCGGCAACATAGTAGCCGTAGCCCTTGGTGCGGCCGGTCGCATTCGTGCCGGCATTGCTGTAATTGAAATCGGATTTACGGAAATCGGTGTAGCCGACTTCAGCGCCCCAGTTCTGGTCGAATTCGTAACCGCCAAAAATCTTGCCCGACGCTTTGTAGCCGTCGCTGTCGAAATTGGTGAGGCCGCCGACCGACGAATTCTCATGGTCCGCCGTGGCAACGCCGACGCCGACGTAGGCGCGCGGTTGGGTCTGGGTCGTTTGCGCTTGAGCCGCGCCCATGGCAGCGGTACCTGCGATCAGTGCAACGATGAGCTTTTTCATACAGATTCCCTTTTGCATGTTTGACTGGTTCGCAATTCAATTGATCGCGATGTGGTCAAGATAGCACTGCAAAAAGGTGAAGTCCGTGCGCAAGTCGTAAGACTTGTAATCGAATGTAACTAATTGACCCGGCATTCATTAATTTTTTGGCGGAAATTGAATGAAATTAACGTCTATTTAGCGTACGTAACGAAAGGTTAGATTGACCCTTGGTCCAACCGGTTTAGCTGTCTTGTTGATGCCGTGCTGCCAGTTGGCCTGCAGACCACTTCCCATCAGCAACAGGCTGCCGTCGGTCAGATCGATTTTCACAGTCTTTTTGTCACGCTTGCGGCGCAGGATGAAGGTGCGCATGGCGCCATAGCTGAGCGACGCAATGCGCGGATCCGGTCCCAGTTCCGGTTCGTCGTCGCTGTGCATGCCCATGCTGTCGGCGCCGTCGCGGTAATAGTTCAGCAGCACGCTGTTGTAGCGCCCGCCCGTGACGGCTTCGACGGCGGCGCGCAGCGTGTCCAGCAGCGGCGTCGGCGGCAACGGCGGCAACGTGAGGCCGGAATAGGTATAGCTGGCTTCGCCGTACCACGCCGTCAGGCGCGGCTGCAGATAGCGCTTGCCGTACACGACGACCGTGTCGGCGCGCCACGGCGTCTCGTCGAGCAGCCGTGCGAGAATCTCGGCATTCCCGATCGGCATCGGTAGTTGGGGCAGCATCGACAGCGTGCCGTCTTCGATGGGAATCGGCAAGGGCACCGGGCTGGTGGAGAACAAATCCATTCGACAATATTGCTATGATGGCGACATCGCACCGACCACATATTTTCTCATGGATAAACGCCACTTCCTCGGCGCCGCGGCCGTCGCCGGCGCACTGCCTCTCGCGACCAAGGCGGCGCAACCGGCCCGCAACGACGCGCGCGGCCCCACCTTGCTGACCGTCACCGGCGCCATCGCCAAAAGCAACCGCGGCCCGCTCGATCCGGTCCTGGACCAGATGATGCACAAGCACGGCGTGACGTTCAGGGAAGCGTGGACGTTCGATTACCCGAGCCTGATGGCGCTGACGCCGCAGACGATCCGGCCCACGCTGGAATACGACGGCAAGCCGCATACGCTGCGCGGCCCGCTGCTGCTGGACGTGCTGGCGCATGGCGGTGCCCGCCTGGGTGACAAGGGCATCCTGGTGTTGCGTGCGGTGGACGGTTACAACGTCGAGCTGCCGGTCGCGCAGGCGCGCGCGCGGCGCTTCATCGTGGCCACGCACATCGACGGCCAGCCGATGCCGCTCGGCGGGCTGGGACCGTTATGGGCCGTGTACGACGCCGACCGGGTACCGGACATGGCGGCGCTGCCGCTGCCGCAGCGCTTTGCCGCCTGCCCGTGGGCGTTGTATCACGTCGAAGTGAAAGCCTGAGTCAGGCGTAGGCTTCGGCCAGGCTCATCACGCGGGGCGCGACCTTGATGCCGACGTTGCCGAACAGCGCATCGAGCGCGGCGAGGTTGGCGGCGCATTCGTCCGTCTTCCAGCCGTTGAACAGGTCCGTGCCGTTCTTCTGGAAATGCAGGTCCAGCACTTTGCCTTTGTCCTTGTGGACATAGCTTTGCTGATAGATGTTGTCGAAACCGAGTTCAGCCAGCGCGGTCAGGACGGCCTGCGGCGGGTTGTCGGGATCGGTGGCCAGGAACACGCCGAACGTCTTGCCGGGCGGCTTGGCCGCGACATCGACTTCGTAAATGCCAGGGGCTTTGGTAACACTTGTACTTTTCAGGAACAGCATACTGTCTTCTCCGTGCGCGCATGGCAACAAGAGGTCGCCATCCGAAAATTGAAACTAAGCACAGCTTATTGCAGTACGGGAACTTTGTCGACTAATGGTTTTGAGGCTTTTGCTCTACTGCAACGGTCACAGAGTGAAACACGGTCTGCGGGCTGCGGCATTATTGCGACATCAGCCCGACGACACTGCCCGCGACGAGCGCGCCGCACGCCACCATGCCGATGACGAAGCCGGCCTCGCGCCTGGCCGGATCGCGGTAATAGCCGAGCGCGTACAGGATCCGCCCGATGCACCACAGCAGGCCGCCCGCCGCCGCCCAGCGGTCGCCCAGGTAATGACTGCACAGCCATAACGGCGCCAGTACGAGCGGTAGCTGTTCCAGCGTGTTCGCCTGCACCCGCTGGGCGCTCTGGAACGGCAAAGGCCCATCCATCGATGGCGCCGGCACCTTGTACTTCGCCCGCGCCCAGCCGGCCATTACCCCGGTCCAGAAATACACGCCCAGTACGGCCAGCGTCGCCCATGCGGTCAATACCATGTCGTCTCCCAATTCATTTTACATGCGCGCGCTTGCGCCGCGCCAGATCCCACGTCGCCGTCGCGAGCGCATCGTACAACGCCCCCGTCGGGCCATCCCAGCCGGCAACGGCATCGTGCTGGCGCGCCACCGTCGCCGCGTCGCCGCGCGCGATCGGACCGGTCAGCGCCGCTTCCGGCCCGAGCCTCAGTACATTGGCCAGGGTCTCGGTCGCGAGCGGACGCGCCAGTTCGCGCGCCACGTCGGCCGGGATGCCGGCGGCCTGGTAGGCGCGCAGCGCGGCGTCCATGACGGTCACGAGGTAGTTCGATGCGAACACGGCGGCCGCGTGATAAACGGTTTTGGCGGCCGCATCGATGCGCACGGCGCGCGCCCCGATCGCCTCGAACGCGGGCAGCAGGGTGGCCAGCGCTGCCTCGTCCCCTTCGATGCCGCAGAACGTGCCGTCGAACGCGGCCGCGACCGTGGCCGGATCGGCGAAGCTGCGTACCGGATGCACGCTGGCGACGTGCGCGCCGGTACGCCGCAGCACATCCAGTTCGCTTGACGCCTTGGCACCGCTGCAGTGAAAGACGACGGCGTCCGCCAGCGGCGCCGTCCGCGCCAGGTGCGCGGCGACGGGTGCGATGGCATCGTCCGTCACGGCCAGCATCCACACGACGGCCGGCCGCGCCGCGGCCGCATCGGACAGCGCGCGGCCGGCGCCGATGAACGCGACGGCGTCCCGCGCGCTGGCGGCGCTGCGCGTGACGACGTCCTGCACGTCGAACACGCCGCGCGTGGCGAACAGCCGGCCGAGCGTACGGCCGACGTGGCCGGCGCCGACGAGGTTAAGGGGCGGAATCATCAGAAGCGCGAGCCCGGCTGGCGCAGGAATTCGACCTCGTCAGGCGTCGATGCGCGCCCGAGGATGTCGTTGCGGTGCGGGAAGCGGCCGAAGCGCGCGATCACGCCGCGGTGGCGGTGCGCATAGTCCAGCATCTCGTCGAAGCCCGGGTGTTCGGCGGCCAGTACGCCGAACAGTTCGACGGCGCGTTCCTGCATGGTCGCGTCCTCGGCGTGCTCGAACGGCATGTAGACAAAGGCGCGCTGCAGCGGCGGCAGGCCGCGGTCGGCGCCCGCATCGACGAGCGCGCGCGCGGCCGCCAGCGCCAGCGCATCGCCGGCGAACGACTGCGGCGTGTTGCGATGCGCGTTGCGCGTGAACTGGTCGAGCACGAGGATGCGCGCCAGTACGCCTTGCGGACCGGCGGCATCCCAGTCGCGCAGCCCGCCCGCGAGCGCCAGCTCGATGGTCGTGCCGAAGCGCGTGCGGATCGTGGCGTCGAAGTCGTCCTTCTTGACGAACCATGCGCGGCGCGGCTTGCCCGCTTCAATGCTGCCGGGCGCGCCGAACCAGAAATCGAGAACGTCCTGGTATGTCATCGTGTTCCTTGAGAGGGTTCAGTTACGTGCGTGCGAAAGCTGGAAGCCGTCCACGCCGTCGAACGTCGACAGCTCGGTGGCGAGCAGCGACAGCGGCGCGCCGGGCCGTCCCGCCAGTTCCAGCGCGACGAAGTGCCATTCCTGGCAGCCCTTCTCGCTGGCGATCGTGAGCGAGCCGCCGGCGATCTCGTAGCCGCGCTCGAGCGCCGCTTTACGTAATGTCTCTTCCTGCGGATAGACGCCGGGCTTGAAGTGCAAGGTCACGGCCACCGCGTGACGCGACGGCAGCAGGCCGACGGCCTTGTTCAGGTAGATCATGATCATCGCGGAAAAGAACGCGAGGCCCATCGCCGCCATGTAGAAGCCGAGGCCGACGAGGATGCCGATCACGGACGACGACCAGATCGACGCCGCCGTCGTCAGCCCGCTGATGTTGAAACCGGAGCGCATGATGACGCCGGCGCCGAGAAAGCCGATGCCGGTGACCACGCCCTGGATCACGCGCGTCGGATCGACGAGCGCGACGGACGAGCCGTGCCCGCCGAACCAGTGGTTCGGGTAGCCGGCGACGATCGTCAGCGCGCACGACGCCATGCACACGAGACCATACGTGCGCATGCCGGCCGCGCGGCCGTGGTACGAACGCTCGTAGCCGACCATCAGGCCCAGCAGCAGCGCACCCAGCAGGTTCAGGAGGATCAGGCCGTTGGTGGCCAGTTCCGTCTGCGACCAGTAGGCATCGACCAGCGCAGGAAACGTGAGTCCGGTGTCGTGCCCGATGGCGGGACCGCTCAAGGCTTCTTCCTGACCAGCTGTTTTTCGAATTCGACGTCGTGGCGACTGACGCGTTTGACTTCCTGCGGGCCGAGTCCGTTGACGAACGCCACGAACTCGTCGAGTTCGAGCGGCGCGCACAGGGGCGGCGCGCCCGGCTTTTCGGACAGGAAGAACAGGCCGTCGCCGGTGCGCGCCATCGAATACGAGGTGACGCCGGTGCGCCGCTTGAGCCGGTCGACGGCGGCGCTGGCGCGGGTGGATCGTACGCCTGCCATTCAGATCTCCTTCGTGCGCAGTTCGAGCCAGTCGCGCGCCGCCCCGCTCACGCGCGGCAGCAGGCGTGCGCGCACGCTGCGGTGGTAGTCGTTCAGCCACGCGACCTCGTCGCCGCGCATCAGCGACAGGTCGATGCAGCGCGTGTCGATCGGGCACAGGGTCAGCGTCTCGAAGCCGAGGAATTCGCCGAACTCACCGTTTTCCTCGACGCGCGTGAGCACGAGGTTCTCGATCCGGATGCCCCACCGGCCGGGGCGGTAGATGCCCGGTTCGTTGGAGGTGATCATGCCCGGTTCCAGCGCCGTGTGCGGGTCCGGCGGCGCCGACGGCGAGATGACCTGCGGGCCTTCGTGCACGTTGAGGAAGTAGCCCACGCCGTGGCCGGTGCCGTGGCCGTAGTCGATGCCGGCCGCCCAGATCGGCGCGCGCGCCAGCGCATCGAGCATCGGGCCCTTCGTGCCGCGCGGGAAGCGCGCGACCGACAGCGCGATCATCCCTTTCAGCACCAGCGTGAAGTCGCGTTTCTGCGCGGCGCTCGGCGTGCCGACCGGGACGACGCGCGTGATGTCCGTCGTGCCGCCCAGGTACTGGCCGCCCGAGTCGATCAGGAGCAGGCCGTCGCCTTCGATGACGGCGCACTGTCCCGGCGCGGCGCGGTAATGCATGATCGCGCCGTTGGCGTTGAAGCCGGCGATGGTGCCGAAGCTCGGGCTGACGAAGCCGGGCCGGCGCGCGCGCGCCGCGGTGATGCGCTCATCGATCTGCACTTCGTCCAGCGGGGCCCTGGCCGTGTCGGCCAGCGTCGCTTCGAGGTCGGCGAAGAATTCGCACAGCGCCGCGCCGTCCTGCTCCATCGTCTCGCGCACGTGATCGAGTTCGGCCTCGAGCTTGCGCGACTTGGCGAACGTCGTCGGGTTGATCGCTTCGACCACGCACACGTGCTGCGGCACGGCGGCGCGCATGCCGGCGGTGATGCGGCGCGGATCGATCAAGAGCGAACTGTCGGGCGGCAGCGCGGCCAGGGCGCGCTGCGCGTCGTCGTACGGCGCCACGCGCACGCCGTCCTGTTCGAGGCGCGCGCACAGGGCGGCGTCGATCTTGCCGTCGGCGACGAACAGCGTCGCACTGCCCGACTCGACCAGCGCGTGCGCGAGGAACACGGGATTGAAGTTGACGTCGGCACCGCGCAGGTTGAACAGGTAGGCGACGTCGTCGAGGGTCGAGATGAAGTGGCGTTCGGCGCCCAGCCTGGCCATCGCGTTTCTCGTCGCGTGCAGCTTGTCGGCGCGTTCCAGGACGGCATACGGCTTGTCGTGTTCGAACACCGGCGCGGGCGGCAGGCCGGGACGGTCGTCCCAGATGGCGTCCAGCAGGTCGAGGTCGGTGCGCAGCGTGACGCCGCGCGCCGCGAGCGCGTCGCCCAGCAGGCGCGCGACGGCCAGGCCCAGCACGCGCGCGTCGACGGCGACGGTCTGGCCCGCTTCCATGTTGTCGGCAAGCCAATCGATGAAGAGCAGGCTGGCGCCCGACGGAATCTTCATCAGGCGGATGTCGGTACCGGCCAGCTCGCTCTCGGCCTGCGTGTAGTAGCGGCCGTCGGTCCAGACACCGGCGAAGTCGCGCGTGGCGATGAACGTGCCGACCGAGCCCGTGAAGCCGGACAGCCATTGGCGGCCCTGCCAGCGGCCGGGCAGGTATTCGGACAGATGCGGATCGGCGGACGGCACGATGAAGGCGTCGACCTGGTGGCGTGCCATCGCGGCGCGCAGGCGCGCAAGGCGGCCCAGGCGCTCGTCGGAGGTGTCGGTTACGGGCATGGTGACTCGATTATCGCGTGATGGGTTGTTCAAGCCGGTATGATACGCCCTCCGCACCGGCACGGCGCAACGCAACCGCCGCTGCCTGCCGCCGGCCGTTTTGACATCGCGCGCGGACGCAAACTGGCGGATAATCGCACACCCAAGGATTATCCGAATCCTCCAACTGACTCTGAATTATCATGCAAGATTTCCACTACACCCGCGCCCGCGCCCTCCTCGCCAATGCCGAGGAAATCGTCAGCGCGGACACGGTCCAGGCGGCCGTACGCAACGTCGCCGCGGTGCTGAACCAGCGGTTCGACAACGACGAGACGGGCGCGTTCCCCCTGGTGCTGGGGGTGATGGGCGGCGCAGTCGTGTTCACCGGCAATCTGCTGCCCCAGCTGACGTTCCCTCTCGAATTCGACTACATCCACGTCACCCGTTACGGCGACCTGGACCGCGGCGGCGAAGTCGTTTGGAAAGTGATCCCGCGTCAGGACGTGACCGGCCGCATCATCATCATCGTCGACGACATCCTCGACGAAGGCGAGACGCTGGCGCACGTGAAGCAGCGCCTGCTCGACATGGGTGCGGCCGAGGTGATCCTGGCCGTGTTCGCCGACAAGGAACTGGGCAAGGTGAAACCGGTGCAGGCCGACATCGTCGGGCTGACGGTGCCGAACCAGTTCGTCGTCGGCTTCGGCATGGATGCGCACAATTACTGGCGTAACCTGCCGGGGCTGTGGGTGATCCGCGATGCGGACAAGGTGCTGGCGGCCGACCCCGGAATGCCAGTGCAGCCGGACGTCAAGGCCTGAGCCGGCGCATACGCCACATCCGCGACGGCATTGCCGGCAGTGCCGGGAACGCCGTCGCCAGGGTCTGGACCGGAACCGGTCCGTGACCGTTCAGGCCCGGATACCCAGGCGTTCCTTGGCCGCGCGATACTGCTGCGCCAGCCGCTCCACCATGTCCGCCACGGTCGGCACGTCGTCCATCAGGCCGACGCCCTGGCCCGCGCCCCAGATGTCGCGCCAGGCCTTGGCGCTGCCCGAGCCGAAGCTCATCTTGCTCTTGTCCGACACCGGCAGGTTGTCCGGATCCAGCCCCGCCGCCTCGATCGATTTCTTCAGGTAGTTGCCGTGCACGCCCGTGAACAGGTTCGTGTAGATGACGTCGGCCGCCGTCGATTCCACGATCGCGTCGCGGTAGGCGTCAGTGACGTTCGATTCGCGCGTGGCCAGCCAGCGCGAGCCGATGTAGGCGAAATCGGCGCCCATCGCCTGGGCGGCGAGGATCGCGTCGCCCGTGGCGATCGAACCGGACAGCGCGATCGGGCCGTCGAAGAATTTGCGCACTTCGCCCACCAGCGCGAACGGCGACAGCGCGCCCGCATGGCCGCCGGCACCGGCCGCGACGAGGATCAGGCCGTCGACGCCCGCTTCCAGCGCCTTTTCCGCATGGCGGATCGAGACGACGTCGTGCAGCACGATGCCGCCGTAGGCGTGCACGGCATCCAGCATCTCTTTCGGCGGCGCGCGCAGCGACGAGATGATGATCGGCACCTGGTGCTTCACGCACACGGCCACGTCGTGCTCCAGGCGGTCGTTCGACTGGTGCACGATCTGGTTGACGGCGATCGGCCCCACCTTCTTGTCCGGATGCGCCGCCTGGTAGTCGGCCAGCTCGCTTTGCAGATCCGTGAGCCAGGTGTCGAGCAGCTCGGCCGGACGCGCGTTCAGCGCCGGAAAGGAACCGACGATGCCCGCCTTGCACTGCGCGGCCACCAGCGCGGGACCGCTGGCGATGAACATCGGCGACGCGATGACGGGAAGGGACAGGTTTTGCAGGACAGTGGGCAGCGCCATGGGTTTCTCGCGATAGTTGATCGGACAATCCTGATTATGGATTAGAAAAGCACGACCGTGCTAGATTTTTGGTTCTAATTCCATCCCGTCACACATCGACGAGCGTGGCGCCCTCGATGCGCGCCGCGCCCGCCTTCACCAGCGCACGCACCAGACGCGCCGCCAGGTCCGCGTGGCCGCCGCCGAGAAAACGCTCGCGCGCCAGCACGAGCAGCGGCACGGTCGCGCACAGCGTGTCGACGTCGGCCAGCGCAATGCGGCGCCGCTCCAGCAGCAGGAACTTCAGCAGCACGCGTGCCGCGTTGTCCGCATTGCGCGCCGGGTCGGCCACCAGGTAGTCGAGGCGCCCGTAGGCCCGGTCGAGCGCCGCCGCCACGTCGGAAAACGGCGCGCCGTGGCCGGGGATGACCGCGTGCGCGTCGAGCGTCGCGATCAGGTCGAGCGTGGCGCGCACGTCGTCGAAACCGGGTTCGCCCGCCAGTTCCGGGAACACGACGCCGAAGCCGTTGTGCCACAGCGCGTCGCCGGCGACCAGGATGCCCTCGCCTTCGCACCACAGTAGCAGCGCATGCGGATCGTGGCCGGGCGCGGCCAGTGCCTGCCAGTCGAGATCGCCCATGCGCAGGCGCTGCCCCGGCGCGACGGTCTCGTCGAACGCGAAGCGCGGACATTGCTGGGCGGTGGCGCGAAAGCTCAGCACATCTTCGTCCCAAACGGCGACTTTATCTGCCTCCGCGGCCGGGATCGCGACGCGGCAGCCATAGGCGGCGCGCAAGGCGGCATTGCCGCCGCAGTGGTCCGAGTGCAAATGCGTGTTGACGATGCGGTCGAGCGGCCGTGCGCCCAGCGCGTGACGCACGAGCGCCAGCGTCTGCGCGGCGTGCGTGGCGTAACCGGTGTCGACGAGCGTCGCATCAAGGCGCCCGCTCAGCAGGACGTTGTTGGACGACAGCCAGCCGCGCTCGAAGATCCGGATCGACGGCGGCAGGCGCGGCGCGTCCATGTCAGTCGAACGGGATCTGCGCTTCGCGCCGGCGGATTTCCGCCCAGACGGCGCGTTTATAGTCGTCGCCGGCGCTGCCCCACGCGACGATCTCGTCGATGGTGCGCAGGCAACCCTCGCACAGGCCGGTCGCGGGCGACATGTTGCACACGTTGATGCAGGGCGACGGCACCGGCGTCTGCTGTTCCGGCGGGAGGATCGGTACGCTCATGCCGCGACCTTTGCCATTTTGCCGGCGAGCTTGTCGTTGAAGCGCTGCGTGTCGATCACGCAACGCTCATGCGTGCCTTCGCACACGCGTTCGACGTCGTCCCATGCCTCCACCTTGAAACGCACGCGCCGGCCTTCGACGGCGAGCACTTCGCCTTGCACGCGCAAGGTCATGCCGGGCGGCGTCGGCGCCATGTGCTGGAAGCTGACCATGGTGCCGAGGCTTTGTTCGCGCGGCCAATCCATGTACGGCATCATGCCGTGCAGACATGCCAATTCCATCATGCCAACGAGGTAACCCGTGGCGAGTACGTCCGGCATGTCGAGACAAAACGGGGTGTCGTGGTAAAGCTGCGGCACTGTTGCGCGCGGCGGTATCGTGTAGCGCCACTCGAAGCGCAGACCGGGCTGGAATGTAGGACACATGGGCGCAGATTACCGTATCCGAACGAATCCCGCTTGACCGCCGAGCCCACCCGCGTAGACTTGGTTTCTCCCGTTGAGCGCGTTGTGCTTACTTCGTCTGTCAGGTTCGCGCAAGCTTCGCCATCAAGACTGAAGTCCGATCGATGCCTCAGCCACGCGCCGGCGGCATTGCCGACACACCCCACAAGGAGTGCCGATGAACATGAATCAAAAGTTCCTGGCGCGAATACGCGCCACCACCCGCTCCCTGATACGCCGCGGTCCTTCCGTTGCCCGCAGCGTCATCCGGGAATCCGTCAAGAACGCTGCCGCCGTACAGCCCGCCGCCATCAGGAACGCGCCCGGCACGGTGCACGCGGCGGCGATGCAGTCGCCCTACGACGCCTTTTCCGACATGCTGGCCGATCTGTCGCGCCTGGGCCAGCAGGCGAATCCGTTTCACGTGCCGCCGCTGTCGACGGGCGCCGCCGCGGCCGGCCTGCCCGGCCGCTTCATCGACGGCAGCTACACCAACGACGCCGGCACGCGCGACTACAAGCTGTACGTGCCGAGCAGCTATGCCGGCCAGCCGGCGCCGCTGCTCGTGATGCTGCACGGCTGCTCGCAATACCCGGACGACTTCGCGCTCGGCACCGGCATGAACGTGCTGGCCGAGGAATACGGCTGCCTCGTCGTCTATCCGGCGCAGTCGCAGCAGGCCAACCCGTCGCGCTGCTGGAACTGGTTCAGCGCCGCCGACCAGCAGCGCGGCTACGGCGAGCCGGCCATCCTCGCCGGGCTCACGCTGGACATCATGGCGCGCTACGTGGTCGATCCGCACCAAGTGTTCGTCGCGGGCCTGTCGGCCGGCGGCGCGATGGCGGCGATCCTCGGCACGCTGTATCCGGACCTATACGCGGCCGTCGGCGTGCACTCCGGCCTGCCCTTCGCGGCCGCGCACGACCTGCCGTCGGCCATGGCCGCGATGAAGGGCGATTTCCGCATGCACCATACGCCGGGTAAAACGCTGCCGATCATCGTGTTCCACGGCGACCGCGACACGACCGTGCACCCGGCCAACGGCGACGCGCTGATCGAACAGCGCCGGCGCCATCCGTCCGAAGACATCGTCGTCGAGCCGGGCAACGTACCGGACGGGCACGCCTACACGCGCACCGTGCACCGCAAGCCCGACGGCAGCATCCATGCGGAGCACTGGGTGATCCACGGTTCCGGCCATGCGTGGTCGGGCGGCGATACCCGCGGCAGCTATACGGACGGACGCGGACCGAGCGCCAGCCGCGAGATGCTGCGGTTCTTCCGTACGGCGCGTTAGTCGCCTTCCGGCGCTTCGATACGCCATCCGACGCCTGAATACGTCATCCCGGCGCAGGCCGGGACCCAAGTTTTTCGCTGTACTACGAACTTGGGCCCCTGCCTGCGCAGGGGCGACGGTGCTTATCACGTGACGGCGATTACTCTGGTTGCGGCGTCCCCGGCGCCGCCGCCTGCCTCTCCGCGATATGCTGTTCGAGACAGGCCGGGCACCAGCACCCGGCCGTGCCCTCGACCGGCGGCAGCGCGGCCAGCGGCGGCAGGCGGGTGCACCAGCATGGGCTGCCGTCGTTGCCGTCCACCATCGCGCAGCCGAACGTGGCGCCGCAGCGCGTGCAAGTGCTCATGCGCGTCCTTTCATGCAGGTGTTGTATCGATATGTAATCCACCTTAACGGCGCGCTCCAGAAAATACAACATGGAGCTTTTATAATGCTCACTGCGTCGGGCTATTGCCTGTAAAATCTCGCAAATTCTTTTCCGGACCCCCAATGAACGCAACGCTGACCAATCTGACGGGCGACGACCAGAATAATGACCTGACTGCGGTCTCGCCGCAGATCAAGGCGCAGATCCTGGCCGAAGCACTTCCCTACATCCGTAATTTCCACGGCAAGACCATCGTCATCAAATACGGCGGCAATGCGATGACCGACGAGCGCCTGAAACACGGCTTCGCGCGCGACGTCATCCTGCTCAAGCTGGTCGGCATGAACCCCGTGGTCGTCCACGGCGGCGGTCCGCAGATCGACAACGCCCTCAAGAAGATCGGCAAGCAGGGCACGTTCGTGCAAGGCATGCGCATCACCGACGAAGAAACCATGGAAGTGGTGGAGTGGGTGCTGGGCGGCGAAGTCCAGCAGGACATCGTCATGCTGATCAACCACTACGGCGGCCAGGCGGTCGGCCTGACCGGCAAGGACGGCGGCCTGATCCGCGCACGCAAGATGGCGATGCCGGACAAGGACAAGCCGGGCGAATTCCTCGACATCGGCTTCGTCGGCGAAATCGAAGCGATCAATCCGGCCGTCGTGAAAGCGCTGCAGGACGACGCCTTCATCCCGATCATCTCGCCGATCGGCTTCGGCCAGGACGGCCAGGCGTACAACATCAACGCCGACGTCGTCGCCGGCAAGATCGCGGAAATCCTGAAAGCCGAAAAGCTGATCATGATGACCAACATCGCCGGCGTGCAGGACAAGCAGGGCAACCTGGTGACCGACCTGTCGGCGCGCGAGATCGACGAGATGTTCGCGGACGGCACGATTTCCGGCGGCATGCTGCCGAAAATCTCGTCGGCGCTGGACGCGGCCAAGTCGGGCGTGAACACCGTGCACATCATCGACGGCCGTATCGAGCACTCTTTGTTGCTGGAAGTCTTGACCGAACAGGCTTTTGGCACTATGATCCGCTCGCACTGATATTGAGGCGCTTCAAAAAAGCGCCACAAAGATGTCTGCCCTTGTAGCTCAGTGGTAGAGCACTCCCTTGGTAAGGGAGAGGCCACGTGTTCAATCCACGTCAAGGGCACCAGATTTGTTTCCATTCCTGCCTGTTGTGGTGTCCCCGATGCCTGACGTAACGGATAAGACAATCATCTTGTCCACGCTGCGCGTTTGCTGCGCAACGGGAATGAGAAACACTCGCGGCGCCCTGACAAGCGCCCTATGCGAGCAGCAGTGAAATGCTGGAGCGGTAGTTCAGTTGGTTAGAATACCGGCCTGTCACGCCGGGGGTCGCGGGTTCGAGCCCCGTCCGCTCCGCCAGAATTCAAAGAAAAAAGGTCCGACTCGTCGGACCTTTTTTCTTTTCCACTCCGCCAACAGCAACGGATCGCTCAGTGGACGATCGAGCGGCCGTCCGATCCCATGCTCGGTCAATTGATCATGCGGAACTTTGCATGCCCGATCCAGTAGTGAAGAAATTCCGGCGTCACATAGTCTTCATGCTGCCCGGCATAACGACCTTCCATCACCAGGATGGCATCCTCGCCCAGCCAGTCGATATGCCCTCCCAACGCAACGACACCATCGAACATCTGGGCCACCCGGGCTGCCAGCATCGCCAGATAGGCGTCCGAGCTCGCACCCCGGCACCCCGCAGCGAAACCGATGCAGCCCCGTGGATGCCAGCCCAATGCGTCCGCATCCCAGGCGTCGTCGGCGGCAGCCGTTTCTTCCGTCCAGAAGAAAAACGGTTGACCGGCGAGCCAGAACGCGTTGTTTTCGATGCAGGAAGCCACCGATCGTAGATAGGTCCGCAACTGCTCGCGTTCGAGCTCGGACATCGGTGCACGTAGCAGTACCTCCGCGGCTGCGCCAGCCATGCGTTCTCCTGGGTCGGTTTGGAAAACGCAAGGTAAAACACGTCGTCGACCACCTGCAAGAGGTAACCGAGGCTATGTTGAAAAAAAACGCGGCGTGAACCCGAAACCGGATTCACGCCGCGCATTCGGCAGCAGGCGTATCAGTAATCAGTCCCGGGCGCCCACCGCATTGGTCCGGCGCGTCGCCGAACGGCTCAGATGCCAGTAGGCCGTGGTGCCGACGATGCCGCTGTCGCCGGTGAGCGACGGCATGCGCGGACGATAACTCTGGTCGATGTCGTTGAAAGTCGCCGTCACCGCATTCGTGCCGGGCGCGTCGCGCTTGATATCGCCGTTGCAATAGCCAACATACAGGTTCGAGTCGATCTTCTTGTCGCCCAGCGCATTGCCGCTGATGAACATGGGGAACAGCTTGTGCTTGGCGTCGTCGTAATAGCGCGACATCGCCACGAACGTATTGTGTTCGAGCGTCATGCCCCAGGTACGCGTGGTCGATGCCGACTCGACGCCGAACGTCACCGAAGCACCGTTGGAATTATTGCCGGAATAATTCTTCACGAAGATCGTATTGCGCACAGTCAGTTCGCCGCCGTCGGGCACGTCGAGCAGGTAAGTCTCGGTCTGCTGGCCGGCCTCGGCACGCGAGCCGGTCAGGTACGAGCCTTCGACGATCGTGCGCTGGGCGCGCGATTTCAGCAGGTGGCCGTAATACGAATCGTGGCTCCACGAGCCGGACACCTTGAACGTGAAGGTCGGATCGCTGTTGCTGCCGTTGATGTACGCATTGTGCTCGGGACCGCTTGCGCCGCCATTGCTGTCGAGTTCGACGTTCTCGAGCGTCAGCGCACCTGCCGTATTGCCCGTCGAGAAAATACCGTTGGCGCTGTGCTGTTTGAAGCCGGCGATCCGGACCTTGCGCAACGTGACGTCCGACGCCCCGTTGATGTACACCGCCGCCTTGCCGATGTAGCCGCCGGAAGGCGCGTCGACGATATCGAGGTTCTCGATGGTGATGTTCGACGCGCGCTGCGCGATCTTGCCGTTCGCATCGTACTGGCCATCGATGTAGACCAGCCCTTGCGAGTAGGTGGCGTTCGATGCGCCCGACGGCGGGTTGACGATCACGGGACGCTTGCCGTCGACGGTCACGCCGCGAATGGTGATGTTGCTCGGGATCGAGTACTTGCCGGCGCGGTAATCCTCGTCATTGACGATGTTCGGGCCGATGTAGATCTGCATGTTGGCGCCGCTATAGACCGCCGGATACACGAGGAACACGTCGCCGCTTTTATACTGCGTGTACGGCGACCGGCGGAACGGGCCGACACTCGTGTCGGTGCCGCTGTCGCTGTTGGGCTTCGAACGTGCCGCGTCGCCGCCGAACGCGGTGAAAGTCGCGATCGCCACGCCGTCGCGCATCTGCACGATCTTCGGCGTACCCGAAGTCGCCGGCGCGTCCTGCGTGACAACTGTCGAAGGATTCCAGTCCCATTGCGACGGATAGACACCGTCCTGGCAATAATTGGACGAGTACTGCGTCGCCGCAGAAAAGCTTTCCGCCGGCAGGGCCGTCGCTGCAGGAGCGGGCGTCGGTGTCGGTGTCGGTGTAGGCGTCGGCGTCGGCGTCGGCGTGGACGCGACCGGGTCGGACACTGCCGGGGTCGGCGTGGGTGCCGGCGCCGGGTTGGTGGCGACAGGCGTGCCGGCAGACGGCGCAGCTGAAGATGAGGTCGAAGACGCCGTCGTGACCGGCGTGTCGGCTCCACCGCCGCCACCGCAGGCGGACAGCGTGCCCACGATGCCGAGGACAGCAGTCAACAACAGAGTACGGTTCGAAGTCGATTTCAATTTGTAATCTCGAGGCAAAGGTAGAAGTACTGACGGGAAATTATTTTCCATCAGTAACTAGATTTTACTACCGGAAATGGCCGAGAAAACGAGGAATCAAAAAAACTTGCGCCAAAACAACATAACCCCAGTCAAAATGTTGTCTCGAATAAAATCATAATTTCATTAAAGAAACTTTAATACACGAACACAGGGCGTTGTCCCGGCTGGCGCACGGGCCAACCGATGACAAACAATTACGGGTCGGTTTGCCGGGTCAATAGATCCTTTCGACCTGCGCCCCGCCCTGTTCCAGCAACGCCGGGACGCTGCCGCTGCCGACCAGGTGCAGCACGCCGATCGCCCCGACGGCCCGCGCCTCCGCGCGCAGCAGTTGCAGCAACCGCGCGGCCAGGACGGCGTTGCGCTCGTGGAGCAGTACCTGGCTCACGAAGCGTCCTGAAACGCTCTGGTCGGCCTCGCAGCGCGCCGCGATCCGGTCGAGCGCGGCGCGGTCGGCCGTGCTCCAGGCGCGCACGATGTCCTGCGCCTCGGTATGCTGGACGCCGCTGTCGATCGTGTCCATCATCTCTTCCAGAAAGCGCCAGCGCGCCGGTTCCGCCAGGCGGTCGAGCGCGGACAGCTGCTCGCTCAGCGATTCCAGCGACGTCACCCGCACGCCGTGCGCGCGCGCCGTCCGCGCCAGCCATGCTTCGCTCGACAGGTCGGAGCGGTAACCCAGGCGCGTGTATTCGGACATCGTCAGCATCGTCGCCAGCAGCACGGGTTTGAACGCCAGCATGGCCGCCGGATCGAAGCCGCCCTGGCGCAGCAGCCGGGCCAGGCGCGCCCGCTGCGCCGGCGCCAGCGTGTCGTAAGTCCGGTCGCCGGGCGCGAGCAGGCCGTGCGTGGCAAGCGCCTGCTGCATGCCGGTGCGCGATTGTTCCGGATCGATCTCGAGCGCCAGCGTGGACGCGGCCTGCAGCGCGTCCGCGATGCGCGGCTCGAGCGGATAGAATCCGGGCACGCCCACGTGCATGGTGCCGAACAGGTGCATCACGTGGCCGTCCAGCGTGACCCGGAACAGCGCGCCGCGCTCCGCCGCTGCGGCACCGGGGGCACCGGCCGCGCCCAGCCACAGCAGCACGCACAGGGCAGCCAACGTGCGCCACAGGTGCAGGGAGAACGAACGGGATGGAGCGGGCGGATGGAGACGGCGGTCGGGATGCATGGCGGTATCAAAGGATGACGTCGCGGCGATTATGAACCTGCCCGGCCGTATCCCGAAGCGCCGCGCGCCGGCCGCCGCGGCAGCCGCGCTCCCCGCCCCGATATAATCACGTCACCGTATCCATTTGCCTTCCGCCCGTGTCCAAGCATTCTTCTCCCGTCTGGCT
>Ga0308166_1001164_pt1 | contig 29058 bp, 26 predicted proteins | sample PhyCR2_2_FD_202137 | JGI IMG/M metagenome (GOLD analysis project Ga0308166, IMG submission 202137) | Phyllosphere microbial communities from UC Gill Tract Community Farm, Albany, California, United States - DLSLCC.R2 | ecosystem: Host-associated > Plants > Phyllosphere > Unclassified | place... | reverse complement strand
TCCGATCTAGCACAGTACTCCCATGACTATTCCGCTCAACGCTGCAATTAGAACCCATAGCCAGATGCCGCCACTGATCCAAGCCCAAAGGCCACTGCTGGAAATCTCGTCCACTGCAAATGATCCGAACATCGCAGAAAAAGCTACTATGCCAAGGACCATGCCCACCGCGCCAGAGATCATGAACATTGTTTTGGTCATGTCGGACACTGGCGCAGCGGTCATCTGGTTCATGGCTTCAGTCTAGGTTGCTCAGGTGGCGTTCACTAGTAGTTTTATTGATTTGTTCGTAACGATTTTGACACCGTTGCCGCGCTTGCTGAGCTAGGAAAAGTCCAACCCGAGCAATGCGTTTTCGGTGACTTCCGGCAATGCTGGATGGATCCAATATTGATTGCTTGCTACTTCACGTACGTCTAGGTCAAAAGCCATGACCGTGATCATCTGCTGGATTAACGATGAGGCTTGCGGCCCCATGTAGTGAGCACCCAACAGCTTTCCGGTGTGCTTGTCAGCAATGAGCTTGGCGATGCCGGTTTTGTCTTCCATGGCCCAGCCGTACGCGACATCACCATACTTCTGCACCTTGACGGTCACCTCGTGCCCTGCCTCGCGGGCTTCTTCTTCGGTCATGCCAACATAGGCAATTTGCGGGTGCGTAAAGACCGCCGCCGGGACGTGCTCGTGTGGCATTTTCTTCAGCGCGTCAGGGTTGAGCAAGTTATGACGTACCGCGCGCATTTCAGCATTGGCAACATGCTTGAGCATGTATGGCGAGGAGATATCCCCCAGCGCCCAGATGCCTTCGGCCGAAGTGGAGCGACCATATTCGTCTACGCTGATGCGCCCATCTTTAGCGTCAATGCCGGCTGATTCCAGATCCAGCTGGTCACCGTTAGGAGTGCGACCTGTTGCCACAAGTAGTACTTCCCCGCTCACTGTGGATCCATCATCCATTTCCACCGTTACTTCTGAGTCCCCTTGGCTCACGCCGGTGATGTTTCGCCCCATACGCACGTCATAGCGTTTCGCAGCCAATTCATTAAAGGATTCGCGAAGCTCGGTATCGAGGTGGCGCAGTAACTGCGAGCGCGCGATGATGCTGACCTTGGTGCCTAGCGCTTCAAAGACGTGAGCGAACTCCATGGCAATGTATCCGCCACCAACGATCACGATGGATTTTGGTTGCTGCGCTAGGCGCATGATGTCTTCATTGGTGTGGAAATGCACGCCTGATTCGGCAATCACTTCGGGAATCACCGGACGTGATCCAGCGGCCAAGACTATCTGGTCCGCGCTGATCGTTTTGGTTTCTGATCCTTGCCCTGTTCGCAAAGTACGCTCGGATACAAAACGTGCATGCTGATCATAGACGTCGATATTTGGAGTCTTATCTCCGCGTCGATACTCTTCCCCACCCTTGGCGATGAGATCAATCCGCTGATCAAATACCCGGTCAACAATGCTTGACCAGTCGACGGAATTCACTTGGGAGTCAACCCCTAAACGCGATGACTCCCTTGTTTCCAAAGCAGTATCAGCTGCGTAGACGTACATCTTGGTGGGAATGCAACCAACGTTGAGGCAGGTACCTCCGAACGCACCCTTTTCGATGACGGCAATTGATTTGTCATCAAATTCGGGTCCAGGAATTGAATTACCCGAGCCGGTGCCAAGGATGATCAGGTCGTAGTGCTTGTCTACCTTTACTGCTTCGGATGTCATCTTGCTTGGTCCCTTTCGCGGCGACTGATTGAACAGGTAACTGAACAGGGTGGCGTTCACTACCTATCGGGAGGCTATCACTTTGCTGAAGACCTCTGGGTATCTGGATTGTGCGTTAAAACACGTCAACGGTCATCCTTGAGGATTTACTCCCGTAAAGATGACCGTTGAAGTGAACAGTAAATAAGTTAGCGCTTTAGGACCTAAAGACCTTGGTCAGACAACCAAGATTTTGCAATGTCCGCAGCTGACTTCTTATCAACGGTGCTCTGCACGTTCAGGTCAATAAGCTCTTCAGCGGTGAGCTTCTTGCTCACTGGATCCAAGACCTTCCCAAGCTCTTCAGACTGATCCGCCGTAACGACAGGAACAACGTTCGAGGCAAGGAAGAGGGACTTAGGATCTTCAAGTACCACTAGGTCTTCGGTCTTGATGCGAGGATCCGCGGTAAATACGTTAGCCACGTTCACGGTGCCAGCCACAAGATCTTCAACCGTCGTATCACCAGTGGCAGAGAAATCAGTCTTCACTCCGTAAGTGCTTTCCAATCCCTTCGGGCCGTAAGGACGTTCGGCAAGCTCTGGTGGACCACCAAGAGTCAATTCATCTTTGACCTTTGCCAAGTCCTCGATGCTTTTCAGATTATTGTCGTCGGCAAATTTGCGGGTGACGGTGTAGGAGTCCTGGTCCGAGGCTTCCGCTTCATCCAAAACAGCCAACGAGTCAGGCAGCTGGCCTTCTAGTTCCTTGTACACATCCGCAGATGAGCGAGACTTAGTATCTTCCTTGAAGAACTGCAGCAGGTTACCGGTGTACTCAGGGAACACGTTGATGCTGCCGTTTTCGAGCTGCGGCATGTATGCGTCGCGCTGGCCAATGTTGAACTTTCGTTCAACTTCAAGCCCAGAATTCTCCAGAGCCTGCGCGTAGATCTCCGCGACGATTTCATTGGAATAGTAAGCCTGTGAACCTACAACGATTTTCTCGGAGCCACTGTTTTCCGAGCCACTCTGCGTGGCCAATGGATCCGAGCTAGAGCAACCAGCCAAGGTTAGTGCTCCAGCTGTGATTACTGCAGCAACGCGTGATGCCTGCTTTATTCTCATGTCAGTTCTTTCTCTTGTGCGAGTGAAGATTTCGAATCTTGAGTTCTAACTTTTCTCTGCTTTGATCCTAGTGCGCGAGGCACTGCCGCTTTCTGTCCCATGGCAAGGAGCATGTCGAGCAGCAAGGCCACCACGGCTACAAGCAGAGCGCCACCGAGAACCATGTCGAAGCGACGCAGATTCAGCCCGGTAATAATCGGCAAGCCGAGACCGCCAAGGTTTACATACGCTGCGATGGTTACCGTAGCGACTACCTGCAACACTGCTGCTCGAATACCGCCAACTAATAGTGAGAGCCCAAGAGGTATCTCAACTTTGAACAAAATTTGCCATTCAGTCATTCCCATAGCTCGGGCCGCGTCGATGGTTTTCCGGTCAATCGCTTCGAAACCTGTATAGGCTCCGGCCAGTAATGACGGAATAGCCAATACGACAAATGCTAGGACAGCCGCTTCTGGTTTGTGGGTGACGCCCAAAAGCAACACCAGCAATATCAACAATCCAAAAGACGGTACCGCACGGGCAATACCAGCTGCCCCCACCGCGATCTCTCGTCCCTTACCGGTATGCCCGATGGCCCAGCCGACAGGAATCGCGATAGCCCCGGCAATCACGACCGAGATGAAGGTGAACAGCAGATGCTGTCCCAGTAGTACGGCCAGCCCATCTTTGCCTTCCCATTGTTCTGGGGCGACCAGCCACTTGAATGCGTCAGATAGTAGGTTCATGAGGCCACCGCTGCAGTAGCCTGAGCTTGTACCGAACGGCTTCGCCGGTTATCTGTTCTGCTCCATGGCATGAGCCAACGGCCGATCAGCATCAACAGTAGATCAACAACCAAAGCAATCAGCGCCACCGCCAATAGGCCGGCAAATACCTCAACGATGATGCGTCGCTGCAAACCATTGGTGAACAAGTAGCCCAGGTTTGTCACGCCTACCAGGATGCCCACCGTGGCCAGCGAAATCGTGCTCACTGCAGTGACCCGAAGTCCCGCCAGAATCACTGGACCAGCTAGTGGCAGGTCAACAGCGAAGAATCGGCGGGTTGTTCCGTACCCCATTGCGGTAGCTGCCGAACGAGCTGCGGGGTCAACAGAGTTTAGACCGTCAACAACACCACGAACCATGATGGCCACAGCATAAAGGCTCAAAGCTACGATCAGGTTGGCTTCGCTAATCGCGCTCATTCCGGTAATCACCGGAAGAATCATCAACAACGCGAGCGAAGGAATCGTGTAAAGCAGGCCAGTCAGGGTCACCAACGGTCCGCCAACGAGTTTGTATCGCCACGCCACCCAACCCAAGGGAAGGGAGAGCACAAATCCGATGACAATGGCGATCAAGGACTGTCGCAAGTGCTCTATCGACAGTGAACTTATCAGTTGAAAATTCTCAGAAATCCAACTCATTACCGCGGCCCGTCTTCAACGAGTCGGCCCTGAGTTCGGCCCTGCGAATCCACCAGTACCGGGCCTTGTGGTGTTTGTTTGACGCTCATGGCGCGAGCGCCACGGTCTGTCCCAATGAAGGAAGAGACAAAATCATTGGCTGGATTTTCGATGATTTCGCTCGGGCTACCTACCTGAAGCTTTTGGGCACCCGCAGCAAGGATGACCACTTGGTCCCCCAGCAAAAACGCTTCATCGATATCGTGGGTGACAAAAACGATGGTTTTGTCGAGTTCCTTTTGTAGCCGCAATAGTTCGCTTTGCAGTTCGGAGCGCACGATGGGATCTACTGCGCCAAAGGGCTCATCCATCAGCAAAATATTTGGGTCCGAAGCCAAGCCTCGGGCTACACCGACACGTTGTTGCTGGCCACCGGAGAGCTGGTGCGGGTACCGATCTGCCATTGAAGTAGGCAAGCCCACGGTCTCCATCAATTCCAACGCTCTGCGGCGTGAGTCCCTACGCGATTGCCCCATTAGACGTGGAACGGTGGCGATATTATCGGCCACGGTGAAATGCGGAAGTAATCCTGAGTTCTGCATAACGTAGCCAATACTGCGGCGAAGCTCCACTGCATTTTTAGTGGAAATGTCTTCCCCATCGATTCGCACCGTTCCGGAGCTTGGGTCCACCATCCGGTTGATCATTCGTAGCAAAGTAGTCTTGCCACAACCGGAAGAACCAACAAAAACTGTGGAACTGTGTGCAGGAATCTGCAGGTTGAAATCCTTGACTGCCGTCGTACCATCCGGGTAGTGCTTGGATATGTTCTCGAATTCAATCATGTGCCGACTCCTATAGATGGCTTTGAAGATAATTCTGCCTCAAAGGACCTCGAAGAACACTGGTACGGCACGGATCTTTCTGCGTTACTGCTGATTCTCTCGATCAATGCCAAATAATGCTCTAGTCACCAGTAGGATTTAGACGGATTCTTCACCGATTATAAGGATCCTCATGAAGCTTCGAACCTTTGCCTGGCTCAGCGCTCCACTACTAGTCACAGCGGTAGCGCTGGCTTCCCCAGCTTCGGCTAGCCAGACGCCAGCTGACAGCTCACCGCAGTGGGGTTCGGTGGTGGTCATGGAAGTTGGTACCGGAAAAGTACTCCAGCGGTTGGAAGCGCCCGAGACCACATCGGTGATCATGATGGAAGTGCACACAGGCAAGGTGCTGGATCAGGTGGATTGCACTAACTGGCCCGAGGCTACCGGTTCAGAATTCTGCGCTGGCAAAGTTGTTGAATCGTCGCCCGCAATGATTGCAACACCCGAGTCCCTCTCGCCGTCATTTACCTCAACCCCGAACAGGCTGTTGGGCTGGAACTAAACAATTGCTCAAAAACGACTAATGCCCCAAAACCACGCAACGGTGGTTTTGGGGTATTAGTTTTCTAGTCACAAAGCTTAGGCTTCGAGCACTACCGGAACGATCATTGGGCGTCGGCGTAGCTTGCGCGAGACCCACGAGCCGATGACACGACGGGTGATCTGCTGTAGCTGGTGTGTGGAGTGGTTCGGGTTATTCGACACCGCTTCCACAATGGCAGCTGCAATCTTTGGCTTGATTTCGTTGAAGACTGAGTCTTCTTCAGCCACACCGCGAGCGTGAATGTCTGGGCCGGAAATGATGGTGCCATTCTGGCGGTTGATCACGGTGATCACCGAGATGAAACCTTCTTCACCCAGGGTGACGCGATCCTTGAGGTCATCATCGGTGATGGTGCCAACCTTTGAACCGTCAACATAGACGTAGCCACATTCAACCTGTCCAACCAGCTGAGCGACGCCGTCCTTCATGTCGATGACCGAGCCATCTTCAGCCAGCAAGACGTTCTCTTCTGGAACGCCGGACTGCGCAGCCAAACGGCCATTGGCAATCAGGTGGCGAGTTTCGCCGTGGACCGGAAGCACGTTCTTTGGACGCAGGATGTTGTAGCAGTACAGCAACTCGCCCGCCGAAGCGTGACCGGAAACGTGAACCTTAGCCATGCCCTTGTGGATGACCTCGGCGCCAAGACGCATCAGACCATTGATCACACGGAAGACCGAGTTCTCGTTACCTGGGATCAGGCTGGAAGCCAGGATCACAGTATCGCCTGGGTTGATCTGAACCTTGTGCTCACCGTTGGCCATACGCGACAGCGCAGCCATTGGCTCGCCCTGCGAACCGGTAGACATCAGCACGACCTTGTGGTCTGGCAGCGAATCGATCTGTTTAAGATCAACCAGCACACCCTGCGGGATATCTAGGTAGCCAAGACGTTCGGCGATGCCCATGTTGCGAACCATCGAGCGGCCGATGAAGGCCACCTTGCGACCGTGCATTGCTGCCGCATCCAATACCTGCTGCACGCGGTGAACGTGCGAGGAGAAGGAAGCAACAATGATGCGGCGACGTGCCCGTGCGAACTTGGCTTCAAGCACTGGGCCAATTTCGCGCTCTGCCACGGTGAAGCCTGGAACTTCAGCGTTGGTGGAGTCAGGCAGGAACAAGTCCACGCCTTCCTCACCCAAACGGGCGAAGTGGCGAAGGTCAGTGATGCGACCATCTAGTGGCAGCTGATCCATCTTGAAGTCACCAGTGTGCAGCACGGTACCGGCTTCGGTACGCAGGAACACTGCCAGCGCATCTGGAATCGAGTGGTTCACAGCGACAAATTCACATTCGAAGTTGCCGATCTGCGCGACCTCGCCTTCCACCACAATGTTGGTGTTGGCCTTGATCCGGTGTTCAGCCAGTTTTGCTTCAACGAAGGCCAAGGTCAGCTTCGACCCATATACTGGAATATCTTCGCGCAGACGCAACAGGTATGGAACAGCACCAATGTGATCCTCGTGGCCGTGGGTGAGCACTACGCCCACCACGTCAGCCAAGCGGTTCTTGATGTACGAGAAGTCCGGCAGGATCAAATCCACGCCAGGTTGGTGTTCTTCTGGGAACAGCACACCGCAGTCGATGATCAACAGTTTCCCGTTGAGCTCGAATACAGTCATGTTTCGGCCGACTTCGCCCAAACCGCCGAGGGGAACAATTCGCATTGTTCCCTTCTTCAGCCTGGCTGGAGTCTGCAAACGTGCAGAATCAGCCTTACCTACTGAACTCTCAGTCATGTGTAGTTAGTCCCTTTCGTTACAGATCCCATCCGCCTTCACGTAGGTCCGCGCGGATAGCATCGAGCTCTGCGTCCGACGGTGCCATAAGCGGCAGTCGGACGACGGTGTTCGGCAGGACACCCTGCCAGTGAAGTCCATATTTTGCGGCCACGGCGCCCTGTATGTGGCCCATGATGCCGCGCTGAATCGCGTCCAGCTCAAAGTGTGTGGTGCGTGCAGTAGCCAAATCCCCTGCATGCATTGCATTAACAAGCGTACGGTACTTAGCAGCTGCAACGTGAGCCGTAACCGAAACCACGCCGACAGCACCTGCTGCCATCAATGGCAAGGTCAGTCCGTCGTCACCCGAGTAGACATGAAGGTCGGTGTTGGCCAGCACGGTGGTGGTTGACTGGTAGTCCGACTTTGCGTCCTTGAGGGCAATGACCTGAGGAATCTTGGAAAGTTCAATAATGGTCTCAGGAGCCAGTGCGATTCCGGTTCGTCCTGGGATGTCGTAGAGCATGATTGGCAGCTCTACCGCTTCAGCGATGGCCTTTACGTGGGCAATGACGCCTGCTTGGCTTGGCTTGTTGTAGTACGGGGTGGTCAACAGCACACCGTCTACGCCAGCTGCCTTGGCGGCCAGCGACAGTTTGATCGAGTGGCGGGTGTCGTTGGTGGTGGAACCGGCCAGCACTGCTGCACGGTCTCCAACTGCTTCAACAACGGTGCGGAACATCTTGATGTTCTCTTCATCGCTCAGGGTTGAGGTCTCACCGGTGGTACCAGTGACCACCAAACCGTCGCAGCCATCATCGACAAGCTTCTGTGCCACTTTTGTTGCCAACGCGTAGTCGACCTCTCCCGCGTCATCGAAGGGAGTGATCATTGCGGTAAGCACAGTACCGAATGGGTATGCCTGATTATCAATTGCACTTGTAGCCATGGTTTTAAATCTACACGCGCGCATGTTGAGATGGCATCCACAGACAAATCCGTGGTGCGATAACTTTATGCAAATTTCGGGGAAGCAACAGCGTCTGTTAGGCGTTGATGCAGCACGTCTACTTGCCATTCTTGGCATGTTTGCGGCACACATTTTTGCGCTCTATCAGGCCAACGGCGACAGCGGATTTTCCCCTACATTTACCGGATCTGTGGCTTCTGGGCGGGCTTCAGTTTTGTTCATGGTGCTGGCGGGTTTATCACTGAGTCTTATGCATGAATCGCTAGCTCGTAAAGGCTTTTCGTACCCTAAGATTTACTCAGTCCTTGCACGGAGAGCATTAATAATTGCAGGCCTCGGAATGCTAATTGGGTCGGCAAATGAACGTATCGCAGTCATTCTTGTCCACTATGGGCTACTGTTTCTTTTGCTTCCACTAGCCCTCAGGCTCCCGAGAATAACCATTTGGGTAGTCTCGGCGTCTTGGGTGATAGTTATGCCGGTTTTATGGCGTCCACTCGCAGCAGCCTGGCTGGGGCAATCTCTGGGCCATAATCCAACCTACTTTGACCTCCTACTTCCAGCACCACTGCTCCAAGATTTGTTAGTTACCGGATACTACCCACTGATGATTTGGTTCGGTTACGGGTTGCTGGGGATCTGTCTAGCTCGTTGCAATTTGCGTAGCCAAAAGACCGCGGCCAGCCTAAGCATCATTGGCACCCTCGTAGCTCTTGGCACCTACCTTGTTGGCCGTGCAGTGAGTTTGGGGCATACAGAGCAAATTTCCCAGGCCGTAGGGACACCGTCCTCGACCGTGTCTACGCTCATCGCGGCAGGCCGGCTACCGGGGATCAATTTTGATCCCTACCTGACAAACATCGACTACCTGTGGCTGCCCACCGGCCACAGCAACTCGCTCTTGGCCACACTGCATGCGGCCGGCTGCGCCGTGGCAGTCATTGGTCTGCTCTTGCTTGTCATCCCTCACCTTGGCGTGCTTGGAAGGATCCTCGCCGGGGCCGGCCGGGCACCGCTAACCCTCTATGCGGGACATATTGTGTTGCTGCCAGCCCTGCAGTATTTCCTTGAACCGGTCGTGATTTGGTGGATCTTGATTACCGTCACCGCAGGTTTTGGCCTCTGGTTGGGCTTGACCAAAGCTTCGGGCCCTTTGGAATTCTGCATACGGATACTGAGTGGTGCCGATGCCACTTCCGGGACACAGAAGTCCACCCCGAATAACAAATGACAAACAGCGCTGTAGCGCCCGACTCTCTCTGATTGTGAGTCGGGCGCTACAGCGGGTTGGTCTTTTGCTTCGTATCAGTCTTGCTTAAAGGCTGCATCAAAAGAGGTTGAGGAGGCGGGGAAATCCAGCTTCTTCAACGCTGCAAGTGACTCCGGCGCTCCAAACAGGCGATCCATGCCGGCATCTTCCCATTCAATTGAAATCGGGCCGTCGTAACCAATGGCAGTTAGGGCGCGGAACGCGTCTTCCCACGGCACGTCCCCACGGCCAGCGGAGACAAAGTCCCAGCCGCGTCGCGGGTCTCCCCACGGAAGGTGGGAGCCTAACCCACCGTTGCGACCGTTGCCCATACGCATGCGGGTGTCCTTGCAATCCACGTGATAGATCTTCTCCTCGAAGTCTGAAATGAACGCGACCGTATCGATACCCTGCCACACCATGTGGCTCGGGTCCCAGTTCAGCCCGAAGGCCTCACGATGCCCAATGGCTTCGAGGGTCTTGACGGTGGACCAGTAGTCATAAGCAATCTCTGACGGATGGACTTCGTGAGCAAAGCGCACACCGCATTCGTCAAAGACGTCCAGAATTGGATTCCATCGATCAGCAAAATCTTGATATCCAGCGTCGATGACCTCTGCCGGTACCGGCGGGAACATCGCTACGTACTGCCAGATTGAGGATCCGGTGAACCCCACAACAGTCTTGACCCCTAGACGTTTGGCCAGTCGCGCAGTGTTCTTCAATTCCTCGGCGGCTCGCTGACGCACCCCTTCCGGGTCACCGTCGCCCCAAACCTTTTCACCCACAATTGCTTGGTGGCGGAAGTCGATCGGGTTATCGCACACCGCCTGCCCTTTCAGATGGTTGGAGATCGCCCAGACCTTCAGCCCATATTTTTCTAAAATGCCAAGGCGCTCGGCAATGTAGTCATCATCGTCCCAACGCCAAGCGTCAAGATGTTCACCGGAGACCGCGATCTCCAGCCCGTCGTATCCCCAACCAGCAGCTAGTCGGGCCACTTCCTCCAAGGGCAAGTCTGCCCACTGGCCAGTGAATAGAGTGAAATCGCGTGCCATCCGTTGACTCCTTGTGATTGCTTCCGTCGTACTGTACTGCAGTGATTCCTAGATGGTGGTTGCCCACGTACTGTTGTTGGCCGCGCTTTTCTGGACCGCGTCCAAAACACGCTGTACCTGATGGCCATCAGCGAAGGAAGGCTCAGGTTGCTGGCCTGCACCAATGGCATCAATAAAGTCCTTGGCCTGATGGACAAATCCATGTTCGTAGCCCAGCGTGTGGCCGGTGGGCCACCATGCTGACATGTAGGGGTGCGCTGGCTCGGTGACCATGATCTGGGCGAAGCCCTGTCTGGTGTCAGGCGCGGTGGCATCGTAGTAACCCAGTGAGTTGTAGTTCTCCAGGTCGAAAGAAATTGCACCCTTTGAACCGGAGACTTCAATGCGTAGCGAGTTTTTGCGCCCCGTGGCCATGCGGGTGGCTTCGAAAGTGCCTAGCGCTCCCCCATCAAATTGGGCCGTAAACGCTGCCGCGTCATCCACGCTGACCTGCCCGAGTTGTGACGGTGAATCCTGCAGGGGGCGTTCGTGAACGAAAGTTTCCATCACACCACTCACCCCGACGATCTTCTGTCCGGTGATGAATTGGGATAGATCCACAGCATGGGCACCAATATCACCCAGCGCACCGGTTCCCGCATGTTCTTTCTGCAACCGCCAGGTTAATGGAGAGTTAGCGTCAGCTAGCCAGTCCTGTAGATAGGCTGCACGCACCTGACGCACCTGCCCAATGACGCCGCTGGTCACCAGCTCGCGAGCAAAAGTGGCCGCAGGTACCCGGCGATAGGTGAAGCCGACCATCGCCTGAATGTCATTGCCGGCGCTTTGCGCAGCCTCGGCCATGGCTTTGGCTTCTTCAAGGGTGTTGGCCAGCGGTTTTTCGCAGAGCACATGCTTTCCTGCGGCTAGTGCAGCGATGGCGATCTCAGCGTGAGAATTGCCGGGAGTGACGATGTCGACCACGTCGATGTCATCGCGTTCAATGGCCGAACGCCAATCGGTAGAGGTTTCGGCCCAATCCCATTTTGCGGCAGCCGCCTGAACGTTCGTAGCATTGCGACCAACGAGCAGGGTCATCTCTGGTTGTAGTGGAAGATCAAAGAATCTAGGCGCAACGCGCCACCCTTGTGAATGCGCGGCCCCCATAAATCCATGCCCAATCAGGGCTACTTTTAAGACTGCTTTTTGGTTGGGCATGTACTTCCTCCTGCGATGGATCTTGTGGGGGTCATGTTCGGGATGGCCTGCCTGCTGTGGCTAGCCACCCCGAATCACTGCGGGCTCCGTTTAGGAGGTGAATGCGGTCGGCAGATACTGGTCGACGTTGTCCTTGGTAACTACCGGAGCGTTCAAAACGATGCGCTTCGGAGCTTCGACCTCGACCAAATCGCTCATGGCCTTGTTCTGGGCGATCAGTCGCGCAAGGCGCACTCCATCGGCGGCCTGGGTGGATGGGTACAGAACGGTGGCTTCAAGCACCGATTCACCACCCTTAATCAGGTCCATAGCGTTCTTTGAACCTGCACCGCCAACCATGAAGAATTCGTCGCGTCCGGCGCTGTCGATGGCAGCTAGGACACCGTGGCCCTGGTCGTCATCGTGATTCCAGATAGCGTCGATCTTTGGTGCGGCTGATAGTAGCTGGGAAGCGGCTGCTTCGCCGCCTGCAACGGTGAAGTCTGCTGGCACGCGGTTATCAACGTCGAGTCCGCAGACCTTGAGTGCTTCCTCAAATCCCTTACTGCGTTCCTGGGTCAGTGGCAAAGAATCAACACCGGGAATTTCTGCGACAACGGCATCAGGCTTATCACCCAATCGTTCACAGATGTATTCACCGGCACTGCGTCCCATTCCGTAGTTGTCCCCCAGGATGGTGGTGCGAGCGGCAGCTGGGCTGGAGAATTCACGGTCCACGTTGATGACCGGAATGCCCGCTTCCATGGCCTTGGTTGCCACAGCAGTTAGTGCTGCGCCGTCAGTTGGCAGCAGAACGATCGCGTTGACCTTGTCGTTGATGAACTGTTCAACCTGGCTGATCTGCAGGTTGGCGTCGTTGGTGCCCTCAGCAACTCGCAGGTCAACATCTTCCAAGGAATCGCCCTGCGCGATGGCGGCCGAGTTGATGGCACCGAGCCACCCGTGATCCGCAGCCGGACCCGAAAAACCGATGACTACCTTGTCGCCAGTTGCGGCGTTGCCTTCGCTGGAGGCATTTGATGGCTGTGCACTTTCGCCATCTGAACCCGACGAGCAGCCGGTGATCAGTGCGCCGATCGCCAGAAGGGCACCGGTTGTGACGAGCATTTTCCGTCCGGATGGAACTGCAAACATGTCTATCTCCTCAGTGAGTTAGGTGCGTCGACGCCGCATGCAGACCGAACTGTTCGGGCGCCCGTCAACGTGACTAGTGTCACAATAACAGAAGTTCGGGGAAAATCGACGAACTTCTACCGATTGCCGACATAATGTGTTAGTTTCATCACATGCTGAAAGATGAAAATCCACGTCCGCTCCTTGATGTTCGCGGGCTTACAAAGCGATTCGGCGCCGTTCAAGCGCTCAAAGGCGTCGACTTGTCCGTGCTACCCGGTGAAGTCCACTGCGTGATGGGACAGAACGGCGCAGGTAAATCCACGCTGATCAAAACACTGTCTGGTGTACACCAGCCCGATAGCGGTGAAATCTTCTGGGACGGCGAAAAGGTTGACCTCTCCACTCCCACCGCGGCACTAAGCCTTGGCATCGCCACCATGTATCAGGAACTCGACGTCGTTGACGGCCTGAGCATCACGGAGAACATCTTTCTAGGACATGAACGAGCAACCGGCGGGGTCCTTCATGTGAAGAAGGCCAATGCCATTGCCCGCACACTCCTAAAAAGACTGGGCCACGGCAGCCTCTCTCCTTCGCGCGAAGTCGGCACACTTTCAGCAGCTAACAAACAAATCGTCAGCATGGCCCGGGCACTGTCCCGCGACACCAAGCTGATCATCATGGATGAGCCCAGCGCCATCCTTGATGCCGGCGAAGTCCAGAATCTCTTCCGAGTGGTCCGCGAACTAACCGCTCAAGGCATTGCGGTTGTGTACATCTCCCACCGTCTTGAAGAGATTAGAGAGATCGGTGATCGGATCTCGGTGATCAAAGATGGTCAGAGCACCGCCAACAACATGGACGTTGCAGACACTCCCAAAGCCGAACTCATCCGTCGGATGACCGGTCGCGACGTATCCAACGTCTTCCCGGAACGCACTCCAATCTCCGTCACGGCCCCCGTGGTTCTAGAAGTCACTGACCTGGAACTCGCAGGGCACTTCGACAAACTCAGCTTCAGCGTACGCGCCGGAGAAATCCTCGGTTTTGCCGGACTCGTCGGCTCCCAACGCTCCGAAATCATCGAGACGATCTACGGAGCCCGAAAGGCCAGCGCCGGACAGGTCACCGTTAATGGAAAGCGGCTGACAGCTGGTTCGGTCACTTCCGCGGTGACAGCGGGAATCGGTTTATCCCCCGAGGAACGCAAAAGCCAAGGTTTGATCCTCGATGAACCCATTTACAAGAACGTCACCCTATCCACGTTTGAACGTTTTTCACGCACTGGATTGTTAGACGAGGCTGCAGAACGTCGTGCGGCCAGCGAACAAATCGAGGCGCTAGAGCTACGCCCTGCAGACCCGCAGCGACCGGCGCGCACACTTTCCGGTGGCAACCAGCAAAAAATCTTATTGGCCCGTTGGTTAGTTCATGGCACAAAAGTGCTACTGCTCGATGAGCCAACTCGTGGTGTGGACGTCGGTGCACGTGCAGAAATCTACACTCTCATCCGACGCTTGGCCGATGCAGGAACAGCCATCATCATCATTTCCAGCGAGACTGAAGAAGTCCTCGGCCTCTCCGACAATGTCTTGGTTATAGACAACGGACAGGTTCTCGCACAAAAAACAGCAACTGAAATCGACGAGCACGGTGTGCTCGACCTCGTCATGAAGGGAAGTGCCGCGTGAGCAAGCAGAAGATCGAGGTTGCTGAGCAACCCACCGCTGCGTCTACTCAGAAGCAAGCAGAGAACTCCGGCACTTCACACCGTTCAGGTGGCCTAGTGCAGAACTTGATGCACGGACCGGCTGGCAGGAGCTTAGGCTTGGTGGTTGCCTTGGTAGTGCTGGTCCTCATCGGCCTGATCACCAGCGGTGATCGTTTCACTTCATCAGAAAACATGTTGGTGATCTTGCGGCACGCATCAATCATTGGTGTGCTGAGCATTGGTGTCACGTTTGTCATTACCGCGGGAGGCATTGACCTTTCGGTTGGTTCGGTGCTGGGCCTGACCTCCGTGGTTGGTAGCCTCACCGCGGTGCAGGCTGCAGCTTCGGATTCCACCTGGCTCATCATGGTTGTGGTGTCGTTACTTGTTGGCGCTATTGCGGGACTAATCAACGGTGTCATCATTGCCTACGGCAATGTGGTGGCCTTTATCGCCACGTTGGCGACCTTGGTTGCTGCTCGTGGTCTGGCAGAAATCATTTCCGAACGCCGCACCTTGCTGGTGACCAATACGGACTTCACCAAATTCATGCGCGCGGACTTCCTCGGAGTTCCCGTACTCGTGTGGATCTTCGCCTTGGTGGCTGCCGCAGGGTGGTTCTTGCTCAACCGAACCACCTTTGGACGACGCACCGTAGCCATCGGTGGCAACCTCGAAGCATCGCGTCTTGCCGGTATCAAGGTCAAGCGCCACATCGTTTCGCTCTATGTCTTAGTTGGTGTTGCTGCAGGTATCGCCGGGCTGATGATGATGGGCCGCACTACCTCGGGTACCTCAACCCACGGTTACCTCTACGAGCTGGACGCCATTGCCGCCGTAGTTGTTGGTGGAACCCTTCTGGTGGGTGGTCGAGGCACCATCATGGGTACCGTATTTGGTGTCCTGATCTTCAGTACGCTGACAAACGTGTTCACCCAGAACAACATGGACACCTCGGTTCAGGCCTTGGCCAAGGGAGCGATCATCGTCTTGGCAGTTCTACTGCAGCAGCGTTTCGCTTCCGGCAAGGTCCGTAAAGCCAAGAAGCTACCGCTCAAGGTATAGTTCCAACCTGGCTTCCAACAATCCACGCGGAATATCCGATCACGCCATCGGGGCTGGCCCTTGATCAACGGCCGAGGATCTTGGAGGACTGCAAATACACCCACCGACAAATGCGCGACGTCTTGAATCAGCCAGCGTATGCGTCGGTGGGTGGTGCGCCTTTTAATGTCGAGTCCAAAAATCGTTCCTGGGTGCGCCGTGCACGGAAGTGCGTGCCCTAGTTGGCCCGTTGTGGATTAAGCGCAGCTTCACTCGGCCAGTTCTCCGTCTACCGCTGAAGTCCTGAAACCGTCGTTGTCATAGACCCATACATGGACACATCCCTGCCCAATTAGCGGACCTAACGTCCTGGTGCCACGGCTCGGTTTGCGGCAAGCCGCGCTAGCCATGCAATTGTCTTGGACGCGCCTGCAGCCGGTGGATCACTCGTGGGTTGTAGTTCAGCAAACACTTACGGCGACACTTTTGGATGACTTCGAGGTGTTTCGTCGATTTTCGTGGTCTAATGAGTCGATGAATGACATAAGTAATTTCAGTGGCCTCAGCGGTTCAGGCGCAAGTGAACTTTTTCAGATCCTTCGCGACGGGCGCCCACGCACTCGTACTGAACTCGCAGACATTATGGGGCTGGCTCGTTCAACAGTCACCCTGCGCATCGAAGCCCTCATGGAGCTCGGACTCGTGGGTTACGTGGATGATGCCATTTCCACGGGCGGACGCCCCTCTACGCGCATTGCACTGAAGGCCGGAAGCAAGGTTGTTCTGGGGATTGATATCGGCGCTTCCCACGTCCGGGTGGCATTAACTGATCTACTCGGGCACAGGCTCAAAGAAGATGGTCAAAGCATTGAGGTTTCTAAGGGCCCGGAAATTGTGCTTGAAACCGCGGTAAAGATGGGTAAGAAACTCCTCAAAGACACCAAGCACTCCCCCGACGATCTGCTGTCCGTCGGCGTGGGCGTCCCAGGTCCAGTTGAATATCGCACCGGACGGCCATTCAACCCACCGATCATGCCTGGTTGGAACGGTTTTGACGTACCCGGCTTACTTAAAGATCACTTCCACGTCCCAGTTCTCGTAGACAATGACGTGAACATCATGGCACTGGGCGAACGCAATGCCTCGTGGCCAGATGTAGATAACATGCTCTTCGTCAAGATCGCCACCGGTATTGGCTCCGGAATAATATCCAGCGGCAGACTCCAACGTGGTGCAGACGGTGTTGCTGGCGATATCGGACATATTCGCGTACACAACGGCACCGGCATCCCTTGTCATTGCGGAAATCTAGACTGCCTCGAAGCCGTTGCCTCCGGCCCTGCTGTGGCAAAGAAGTTGCGTGCACTCGGTCATGACGCCAACACCAGCGACGATGTCATTGCACTGGTCAGCTCTGGCAACGCCGAGGCCGTACACGCCGTACGACAAGCTGGACGCGACGTTGGTGAGGTTCTCTCCGCTTGCGTGAGCCTGATCAACCCGTCAGTTATTGTCATCGGTGGCTCGATGACCCTTACCGGAGAACACTTTATTGCTGGCATCCGAGAAGTGGTCTATTCACGCGCAATCCCGGTGGCCACCCAGCATTTGCGTATTGTGCAGTCAGGACCCGGGCTCGATGCCGGAGTGCTCGGTGCCTGCATGCTCGCCATTCACCATGCCATGTCGCCAAAACATATTGATGCGCTCGTCAACGGACTTAAGTCCGACTAGATCAACAACCTTTCGTCGAATTTCGACAACTTTTGCTTGACAGGCGACAGAGATCAAAAATAGTGTTAGCTCCGTCACATGATTTATGCGCTGGTGCTTGTCGCATCTAGCGTTTACGGAACGCTAGAAAGGCGTCACTATGTGCTTCGGATTTAATGCTCCCGCCGCCCTCAAACGCTCACTGGAGCAAAAGGAGGTGGGCCGCCGCGGATTCCTCACTGGAGCCGCTGCTCTAGGCGCCACCATCGGTCTGGCCGGAATGGGGGTAGCCCCAGCAATTGCGGCACCGACCGGGCGCCGCCCAGTACCACCGGGACTGATCAGCATCCAGATGTACACCCTTCGTTCAATCATGAATGGTGAAGGCGTTGACCAGACGCTGGCAGCACTAGCCGACTACGGATACACCAAAATTGAGCTAGCTGGGTTCTATGGACGTACCGCCGAGCAATTGCGCGGCACCCTCGACTCGCTAGGCATCACGCCCTCCTCCAGCCACAGCGGCATGAGCGCTTCGCCAGCCGCACTGGAAACGAAGCTCGCCGATGCACTCACGTTGGGACAGAGCTACATCAACGTTCCATATCTGGTTTCCAGCAATGGAGATGACTGGCGCCGCTGGGCCGACCAAATGAATGAGGAAGCAGCTGCCGCTGCAGCTGTCGGTCTGAAATACGGATATCACAACCACGCCCACGAATTCACCACCGACCTTGGTGGCGGGCTGACCCCATGGGATGTCTTCACTAGCCGTCTGGATCCAAGTCTGGTGCACCTGGAAGTTGATCTGTACTGGGCAGTGACCGGTGGTGTCGGAGTGGGAGCGAAGGATCCTATCCAGTTTGCCATCGACACGATTGCGCAGGCTCCGCAAGAGACGTTGCAGTACCACGTCAAAGACCGCGATCTCTCCGGTGACTTTGCGGACCTAGGCACGGGAGCCATCGACTTCTCGCGTATCTTCTCCGCACACCGGCCGAAGGAATTTGTTGTGGAGAACGACAGCCCTGATGTCACTCCGCTGCAGACTGCGGAGGTTGGTTTCAATTATCTGCGCAAGCTGCGTTTCTAGAAGCTAAACGTTTGGCCAGGCACTTATGTGCCTGGCCAAATTCTTTTCAAACTAAAAGCTACTTGCTAACTTTCTCGGCTTCGCGCCATAGTCCAATCGCGGTGCGCATGGAGGTTCGAGCCCGACCTTTATCGCCACAGGCTTCGTAGGCCAGGGCCAAACGGTACCAAGATTTCCAGGACTCTGGGTTCTCTTCAACGTCACGCTGATGATTGGGGAAATCTTCGTCTGCAGCGGAACGAATAATACGGCCCGACGGCTTTCGGGGCAGGTCCTTAGGCAGTTCGCCCGAGGCGGCCAAGGATTTACCCATCTTCTCGGTACGTAGCCCAAAGAGGATTTCACGAATCAGGATCCAAACGCAGAGCGCAGGAATGACTAAGATCGCCACACCCATGAGCTGAGCAATCAATACGCCTGAGCCCATAAAGCGGAAGGCCTGAGTGAAGGTCATGCCGATGTACAAGGCAAAGAGCAGGAGTATCCCGCCGACCCAAAGCTTGGTTTTCACTGTCCGAGCTCCAAATATCCGTCTAGGCCATAGGTCAGTCCTGGGCGCGACTCTACGGTTCGCAGTCCCAACAAGACCCCTGGCATGAACGAAGCACGGTCAAAGGAATCGTGACGCAAAGTCAGCTGTTCTCCTTGGCCGCCAAGAAGTACTTCCTGATGTGCCACCAGCCCACGCAGTCGAACCGAATGTACATGGATGCCGTCCACTACCGAGCCGCGAGCGCCATCAAGCTGAGTTTCGGTGGCATCGGGGCTGGCTGGAACTCCGGCAGCTTCACGTGACTTCGCCACGAGTTCGGCAGTACGCACTGCTGTTCCGCTGGGAGCATCAACCTTGTTCGGGTGATGCAATTCAATAATTTCTACAGATTCAAAGTACTTTGCTGCGGTGGCAGCGAAGGCGCTGGCCAGCACCGATCCCAGAGCGAAGTTTGGTGCGATCAACACACCGGTCTGCGGACTCTTGTCCAGTAGCGCTTCAAGCTCAGCCCGGCGTTCGTCATCCCACCCGGTGGTTCCGACCACTGCGTGCAGGTGATTCGCCACCGCGAAGCGAACGTTGGCTTCGGTAGCATCCGGAACCGACAGATCAACCACGTGGGTTGCTCCCGCCTCAAGAATCTGAGCGAGGTCATCGCCTCGACCTAAACTGGCTACTAATTCCATGTCGGCAGCTTCGTTAACGGCCTTGACCGCTTCGGCTCCCATTCGTCCGGCCGCACCGAGCACGGCTACCTTGATCTGTGCACTCATGAGCTTAAGCCTATCGTTTTCGTCGGCTCCCTCTAGCCAACAATGACGTGCCCGCCTCACCATTCCGTAATGCCGGTGATCATTGAACATCCAAATAATTTGAATCGGTGGCTGCTCTACGGCCAGTCCAGCTTGTTTTGCCCCGCAACTCGGGGAAAAATAAGCTTCAGGAACCTCCGAACAGTGAGCAGGGCTATGGGTCAGAAAATGGGACGTTTAAGTCTAGGCATCAGTGTCATACTGGTTGCCACCTTCGCTGTGACATCGTGCGGGTCAGATACCGAACCGATTTCGCTGTCCGATCAAGAACTCGCCGACGTAGTCAACGTAGTTCAAGAGCAGGGAACCGTCATTGATGGCGCATCCTGTCAGGTCGAAATTTTCCGCATTGAAGCTTCCACCACTTATGGCTGGGCCACCTGTGCACCGGCCGAAGAGAGCGATCCTCAAGCAGTCGCCCAGGCAGATGCCTTCCCATTCCGCATCGATGGTGACAAGCTACGTCGCCCCGATGAAGGCGGTAACTATGCGAAGGACGTAGAGAAGCTTTTCCCTGAAGATCTACGTTCGGCCATCACCCAGCACGCCACGGGGGCCACCGGATAGGTTTTGCGGCAGTTGATGAAGTAAACGGTGGGTGAGCAATCCTGCTGTTGTTTAAAGGTTTGTGAGCGCACATCTAGCGCCATGAAAGGCCACGTGCGTCACGAATATTTTGGGCAGTTGCCCTCTACCCTCAATACCCGTCTGTCCGTTCGGGTTGCCGGAACCGGACCGGACGTAGTTCTCATTCATGGGTTGGGAGCTTCCAGCAGATACTTCACTCCCCTAGCAAATATCCTTGCGAGGAAATATCGGGTCATCGTTCCGGAGCTACCGGGTCACGGCAAGAATTTAGATGACGGCCGTCCGGTAACTGTAGCCCGGTTTGCCCACGAAGTTGCCCTGGCCCTTCGTGAGCTGAAAGTTGAAAAGGCAATCGTTCTCGGCCATTCAATGGGCGCCCAAGTCTCCATCGAACTTGCGCGAACCTGGCCTACATTGGTCAAGCACCTGCTTGTCGCAGCCCCCTCGGTTTACGACCGGGAAGCCACGCTGTTCCGGCAAGCACGCCGACTGATCCAAGACTTTCCTCACGAGCTGAACTCGGTCAAAGCCATCTTGCTAGTTGACTATCTTCGCTGTGGCATTCCGTGGTGGGCCAAGAGTTGCGAGCAGATGTTGGGTTACTCCACCATTAATCTGCTCAAGACCGTCACCTGTCCGATCGATGTTCTCTGCGGTACTCGAGATCCATTATCTCCGCCAGAATTTGGTGTACGTCTGATCGCCGGAATTGAACGCGCCAAGCTGACCATCATGAAACAAGGCGCCCACGGTTTCAATTTTTCTCATGCGCCCGAGATAGCCAGGATTATTGACGCTGCCAATTAGCTAGCTAACGGCCTGAAGCAAGAAAAACCGCGGTATCCCTGCTCTTAGCTGGGATACCGCGGTTTTTCATAGGACCTATAGACCCAGAGCGGCCTCGTCTTCGAACGGACCGACAACGGTGATGACTCGGTCCTTGGCGGCCAGTTCCTGAGCGAGCTCTTGAACTTGCTTGGCGGACACCGCGTTCACCTTGTCCAAGGCTTCATCGATGTCTTGGAATTCGCCGGTAACCATCTCTGCGCGTGCAAGACGCGACATACGGCTTCCCGGATCCTCCAGAGCCAGTACAGTGCCGCCAGCAAGCTGACCCTTAGCTTGGGTTAGCTCGGCTTCAGTGATTCCCTCGCTGGCCAACCGATCCAATTCAGCACCGAGCAACGTGATGACTTCGCCAGCCTTAGCCGGTGCGCATCCGGCATACATGCCGAAGTAACCTGCATCTGTGTAAGCGGCCGAGAAGGAATAGGTTGAGTACACCAGTCCACGCTTTTCGCGGATTTCCTGGAACAAACGTGAGCTCATTCCCCCGCCCAGCACGGCGTTGAGGACGGCCAAAACCTGACGGCGCTCGTCATGCCCGGTGATGCCAGCGCAGCCCATGATGATATTGGCCTGTTCCACTGGACGGTTGACGACTTCAATGCCAGCCCTTGAGGTGATCTGCGCCGGTTGCGCCGCACGTCGCGGTTCAGGCACGGCCAGCGGATCTAGATCCCAGCCAGCTTCACCCAGGGCTTCAAGCACCATGGTGCACAACGTGTCATGCTCTAGCGAGCCAGCGGCGGTAATGATCAGTTCGCTCGAACGATAATGGGCGCGGTAGTGCTCCATCACTGCTTCACGGCTGATGTTGTTGATTTCTTCTGGGGTGCCACCAATCGGGCGACCCAGTGGGTGCTCCCCCAAGACTCGGGCAACAAAACGTTCGTGGGCTACGTCTGTCGCATCATCAGCGTCCATCGCCAATTCCTCGATGATGACGCCGCGTTCCTGCTCCAGCTCTTGTGGGTCAATGACTGCCGAGGTGACCATGTCTGCGATGACATCTAGTGCCATCGGCAGATCGGTATCGAGTACCCGTGCGTAGTAGCAGGTCGATTCCTTGGCGGTTGCGGCATTTGATTCGCCGCCCACAGCATCAAATGACTGCGCGATCTCCAGAGCGGAACGCTTTTTTGTTCCCTTGAACAACAGGTGCTCTAGGAAGTGGGTTGACCCGTAGTGGCCAGCCTCTTCATCGCGTGAGCCCACTGGAACCCAGAAGCCTACGGTAGTTGAGCGTTGTCCGGGCATGGCTTCAGTAAGTACGCGAACGCCGCCAGGCAAGATACTGCGCCGGACTTCAGAGCCGCCCTCTCCGCGGTGGACCAAGGTAGGGTCCGCCGGGTCTGTCGGAGAGAACTGATTTGTCTCCACCGAATGCAACGGCAATGGAATCATGGCCACGAATATACGTCCTTAAATCTTCAGAAATAAGCCTGTTCAGGGCTTGGAACTTTGCTCTCATTCTCCCACAGAACGGTGGGGCGCAAGCAACCGCCAAGCAGTGCACTTGCCGGTGAAACGTCAGCTATCGGCACGAATTTCAGCTACGCTTCAGCGCGATTCTTGCGATCCATAACTCGGCCAGATCTTTACTCGATTTCAGGTTTCTGCCGGTCAGCTGTTCGATTCGCCCGATTCGGTAGCTCAAGGTCTGGCGGTGGATCCCCAACTTCGCTGAGGTTTCAATCCAGTTTCGGTTTTCATCGAGGTAAGCGCAGAGCGTATCGATCAGGCTCTGTTCAGAGGAACCGGCCTGACGTAGCGGCCCCAAGACGCGTTCCACAATTTCTTTGGCTTGGCTTTCGGACTTCGGAGCTAAGGAAAAACTGACTTCGTCATAACGCACAATTCCGGTTTTCGGGCCGTCCGACGATTCGTAGGCTACCTGTGCTCGAAGTAGCCCATCTTTGACCCCACCAAGGTTGGTGATGGTCGGCGAGATGCCAATTCCAATGCCATGGTATTCGCTCAAACTTTGAAGCACCGGCAAGTCCGCAGAGCGTACGAGTGACGCGTAGTAACCATTTTGTATATGACTGGCGTGGGCGATACCGGCCAAGCTCAAGGATGAAAAGACCAGCTCTTCATTGTTCGTGGAGGTAATGGCCACCATGAGGTCTTGAACTGGTTGTCCAAGTTGGGTGGCATCGCGTACCAAACGGTCTTGCGGAGTACTGCTCTCCAGCGAGTCAGGGAGCAAGTGTCGGCGCTGATGCGCCAATCCAAGGGCGGTATGAGTCCGGCGATTAACTTCCCCGGCGATGACCTGACTTAGATGGGTCATGGTGAAAGAATCCAGCATAGAGCCAGGGCTTTCTTCCACAAGTAACACCGTGGAGCGTTGCGTCGGAAGGCTCCACACCGAAAGTTCTCCCCCGCGCAATGAACCCATGCGGTTGATCATCCCTTGCCCATAAGGCAAGACCTCAGATGCCAACTTCTTGATCTCTGAACTATCTACGGTGAGCGATCCAGGAAGTACATCAACACCGGTAGCTACATCCACTGCCGTCATGGCAACCTTGAAGACACTCTCCAGTTGTTGCGCAAAGCCAGAAGGGTGTTCGTACTCGCCCAGGGCTGCCCGATACAAATGGTTCAGCGTCATCAGCTGCTGCGCTTGGTTACTCTTGTTGGCTGCCGCGACCATGCGCACGATGCTGGCAAACGGAACTGCACGTTTCATCAACATCACCGGAAGCCCGAGATGGTTCGCCGTCTCTAGTGCTTCGGGATGCAGCTGTGGTGCTAGGTCGTTATCCTCGACCACCACTCCGCAAAGGCCAGCGCGTTCCAGACGGCGGATGAACTCAACTTGTTCCTGCGCATCATTGGGTACACAGTGACCGATGGTCATCAACAGTTCGTTCTGTCCCAGCCAACGGTAGGGGTCTGGCAATTCGCAGCTATGGGCCCAGAGGATTTCTCGATTGATCCCCTCGGATCCTGCGATCAGCCGGCATCCGGTGGCTTCCATAGCGAGTAGGTCAGAAATGATCATCTGAGCCTGCCGCCTCTGCCGGGGCGCAGAGCTGCGCAATCTTTCTCAACTGAAGCCATGCCTTCAACCGTACCTTTGCCCCTCAGCAAAAGTAGACAAAATTCCTGTGCAGTTCTTCACCCGAACTATCTGCGGATACAACAAAGCCCGTCGGATCAATTAATCCAACGGGCTTTGTGGTGGTTCTAGCCTGTGGAGGTTTTAGACTGTGATGCTTAGAGCCCGGCGTACAGGTTTTCCTGTAGCTTCCGGCGGAAGATCCACAGTACGATACCGACAATCACGCCGGCACCAATGATGCAGATGAAGTACGAGTAATCGCTGATGACGGTGTAGAGCTGGCCGAAGAGTCCGGAGAAAGCCGAGCCTAGGGACAGGGTCAAGAAGTTCAATCCGACCATTTGTGAACGGAAGCGCTCAGGACCGATACGGGTAGCCAGTGAAAGGCTTATCGGTCCAACGAAGACTTCCGAAGCACCGGCAGCCATCATGACAAGCACGATGAGCAACAGCGGGATCAATGCGCCTTCATACATCTTGAGCACAAGGAGCATGATGATGTACGCGCAACCCATGTGGAACATGCCAACCGCAAACTTGGACGGTGCACCCGGACCGCTGTTTCCCGATTTGTCCCAGAAGTAGGTGACAAATGGGGTAATCAGCACTGCAGCGAACTGCGCAAGCATGGTGATCCAAGCAACCGGAACGCTCCACCCGGCAATGACGAGGTCAACGCGTTCGGAAATCAGGATTGCAATGGTGGTTGATTGCTGGAACAGCAGGCCAAAGAAGAGGCCACCAGCCAGGAACAACGGAAGGTAGGCGCTCACACGACGCTTCTCGTCCTTGGTGACTTCCTTGCTGCCAAGCATCATGATGAAGTACCACGCGGCGCTAGCCAGAATCAGCACAGTGGTGATGGCAGACAGCGATGAGGCAGGGAGCAATCCCGAAGACAAGATGACGATAATGGCCAACAAGACCACCACGGCAATGATGCTCAGACGCACCAGCTTGGACTTTTCGATGGGGCGTTCAACAACACCAGACTTCGCTGGAAGCTTGGCCATGGACGCCATATATACGCCCAACGAAACCAACATACCGATTGCTGCCAAGCCGAAGCCTACGTGGAATCCCCACTCGTTCTGGGCGAAGCCCGAAGCCAGTGGTCCGGTGACGGCACCCATGTTGATGGCCAGGTAGAAGTAGGCAAATCCTACGTCTCGACGACCTTCATCTTGGCCTTCAACGGCGAGTCCAACGATGTTAGTGATGTTGGTTTTCAGTGCGCCGGTACCCAAGATGATCAAGCCCAGGCCAATAGCCAAGCCGGTCATTCCTGAGATGAAGGCCAATGCGACGTGACCGGCGGCGATGATGATGCCACCGATGAATACCATCCACTTTGGGCTGATGACTCGTTCGCCCATCCACGAACCGAGCAGCTGAGCCAAGTAGACCGAACCACCGTAGGCGCCAACGATGCCCGATGCGGACGCCGCGTCAATTCCTAGGCCGCCTTCGGAGGCGGTGTACAGAAGGTAGAAGGTCAGGATGCCGTTGAGACCGTAGAACGAAAAACGTTCCCAGAATTCGGTAAAGGCTAGCGTGCCTACGCCGCGTGGTACGCGTGGCTTATCGCTACTATCTGCCGTCGCCGAGGCGGCCTCGGCTTGTTCTAATCTCGGATCTTGCTCGTCGAGTTCAGTGTTTGGCATTGTGGTCGGTCTCCGCTTTCCAAAAATGTGAAGATCAGCCTTGGCCCATAGGCACCGCGAAAAGCTCGCAGAAGCGTACTGCTCTACGAACGCGACATTGCGACTTTCCGTGTTTCTCAAAGCTCATTTGTTACCCGACTCACTCTAGAGTCTTGAAGGTGCCCCAACCCTCATACAGATCAACAAAAGCTTGGGCAACAACTATCCAATGAAACAAGAGGTGCGTCACAAGCATTTTGGTGAGTGCCGAAAATTCGGTCTTTTTCAGGGTTCGCTCAGAGATGCGAGGGCGAGCGAAAACCGAGTCACTAAGTGCCACGGTTCACATTAAATTTTGGCCAGAAGGGCCAAGATCCCCGAGATAACTTCAGATTTGCTCAAAACAGGAACAGGCCATGCCGGGCCGCCCCTGTTCTCTACAGGTTCAACCCGCGCGCGGCTTGGCGCAAAACTAGTTTGTTTAGGACTCGTCGAGGTATCCACGCTTTGCAGCGTCATCACATACTGGCGTCTTGTGTTCCGGGTCAATCGAAGAACAAGCTAGGTAGGCAGAGTTCGCCGCTTCTTCAACACTCAACTCTTCGTAACCCACGGAGCCCGGATTGTACGAAACTGCGGTGCTCCATTCGTCCAAGTCCTTGCATGCGTCTAAGCCCTTGGCTTCAGCCTCTTTGATCTTGGTTTCGGAGGCATCTTTATCTGACCAAGTCTTGTTCTGTGCCGAGATGGCATCTTGGCATCCCTGAGAGATGGTGGCCGTTCTGGCCGAATCTAGATCCGCGCATCCGCTGGTTGAGCAAATAATGAAGGCTACTACGGCAGCTGAGGAAAGAACTTTGCGCATATCAACCATGCTACCCAAAGCACCTAGGGTTTGGCTGAGACGGTGCGCCCCATTGATTTATTCGTGGCCTGCAAAACGCAAAAGATCTCGTGCTTCTCCGTAGAAGAAGCACGAGATCCCGAGAAAATTAGCGAGCTATTTATGCAAGCTTGGAACGCTTGAAGGCATCAAGGCTAATTCCTTGTTCCAGAATTACCTTGGCCCATTCGCGTGCCGAGTGCAGCGAGTGGTCGCGGTAGTTACCGCAGCTCTTTGCTTCGGTGCCTGGAACATCGTCCCAGGTGATCTTCTCTGCAATGTCTTCCAACGAGCTTTTGACCGCTGCAGCGACCTCTGCTGGCTCGGGCTCGCCCCACAAGATCATGTGGAAGCCGGTACGGCAGCCGAATGGGGAGAAATCAATCAGGCCATCGATGCGGGTGCGCAGTAGTCCGGCCATGGTGTGCTCAATCGTGTGCAGACCAGCGGTAGGGATTTCACCGTGGTTTGGCTGCACAAAGCGGATGTCGTAATTGGTGATTGCATCGCCCTTAGGCCCACGCTCAACTCCAATTTTTCGCACGTAGGGCGCTTTGACCTTGGTGTGATCCAAGGCAAAGCTTTCAACTTCAGCAAGTTCAATATCACTCATGAATAAAGTGTATCCGTTGTGCCTACCGAGAATCGATGCCTGTTAATGAGTCGTAACCGGTAGACTTCTTAGGACGTTCGGGTGCAGTAATCTACCCGAGCTGACTTCATTTAGAGGGGAAATTCATGTCGGATCAGAAGTCCTTGCTCGTCTTTGCGCATCAAGACGAAGCAGTAGCCTTTGCAGATGTAGAACACCTGATTTCAGGCGTCGGCAAGATCAATGCATCGGTTGCTCTGGCAGGCGCCCTTGCTGACGGAAATATCAAGAATGTCATCGTTCTGGGTACCGCTGGTGTTGTGGGACATGCAGGCGAAGACCGTCCAAGCCTTGAGACCATCTACCAGGTCACGAAACTCATCCAGCATGATTTCCCATTGCCTTCGGCGGACGTAGATCCCACCGGCGAGATCGTTCTGCCCGACTTCCAAGCCGTGATGGCTACTGGTGACGTGTTTGTATCAAATGATGAGCAGCGCGTTCACATCAAGGAGCTCGGTGCTTCCTTGGTGGACATGGAAGGCTACGCCTACGCCAGCATCTGCCAGCGCTTTGATATTCCGCTGCAGATCTTCAAGATTCCATCTGACTACGCTGACGACTCGGCATCCATTGATGAGTGGGACGAGATCGCTAAGCAGAAGAGCGTTGCACTACGCGAGTTCTACGACAAGAACTTGGTCTAAGCACTAAGTTCTCTGAAACGCACCGGATCTTTGAACCACATGGTTTTTAGCTCCGGTGCGTTTTGTGTTTTTGCTGAATACCACAAGCCAAGAAATCCCAGCGGCGCTGCAGTGGGTATAAAAAACCTCGGTCCCCCACCAAGTGGAGAACCGAGGTTTTTTGATGGAGTCTAGAAACTACTCTGCAGCAGCTTCTTCGTCCTCTTCAACAACTGGAGCCAGCGACAACTTGCCACGGTCATCAATCTTGGTGATCTCAACCTGTAGCTTCTGGCCAACGCCGACAACGTCTTCGACGTCCTCAACACGCTTGCCATCGTTGATCTTGCGCAGCTCGGAGATGTGCAGCAGACCGTCCTTGCCAGGAGTCAATGAAACGAACGCACCGAAGGTGGTCAGCTTCACGACGGTACCCAGGTAACGCTCGCCAACCTCAGGAACCTGAGGGTTAGCAATAGCATTAATGGCCGAGCGGGCAGCTTCAGCGGCTTCGCCACCGGTTGCGCCGATCAGCACGGTGCCATCATCTTCAATCGAGATGTCAGCGCCGGTGTCTTCCTGGATCTGGTTGATCATCTTGCCCTTAGGGCCGATGACTTCACCGATCTTATCCACTGGAATCTTCACGGAGATGATTCGTGGAGCGTTGACGTTCAGCTCATCTGGAGTATCGATGGCCTGGTTCAGCACGTTCAGGATGTGCAGGCGAGCTTCACGAGCCTGGGTCAGCGCAGCGGCCAGAACCGAAGCTGGAATACCATCCAACTTGGTGTCCAACTGGATTGCGGTAACAAACTCAGAAGTACCGGCAACCTTGAAGTCCATGTCACCCATGGCATCTTCGGCACCGAGGATATCGGTCAGGGCAGCGTAACGGGTTTCGCCGTTGACGGTGTCCGA
>Ga0308166_1001160_pt1 | contig 29139 bp, 30 predicted proteins | sample PhyCR2_2_FD_202137 | JGI IMG/M metagenome (GOLD analysis project Ga0308166, IMG submission 202137) | Phyllosphere microbial communities from UC Gill Tract Community Farm, Albany, California, United States - DLSLCC.R2 | ecosystem: Host-associated > Plants > Phyllosphere > Unclassified | place... | reverse complement strand
CGCTGGATTTAATCGTCGCCGGTTTTCACGAGCCGGTTTATGCGCCGCGGGACAGAAAGCATCACACTGACGCGATGATTGCCGCCATGGCAGGTGGTCTGGTCCATATCATCAGCCATCCGGGCAATCCTAAAGTAAATTCTACACATTAAAACAAGTAATTGATTTTATTGAAAAGGTGTAGATTATGGCTCAGAAGTTATACAGTTATCAGCGTTGGTCGAGTGCTGTACAGGCCGATGGAACAACTAAGGCAAGACAGACTAAATCGGCAGAGGAATACGCTCAGAAAAATGGTCTTGAAATTGAAGAAATTGTAGATGCTGGCGTGTCAGGTTTTAAATCAGCCAACACAAATGAGAATGGGGCATTGGGGCAATTTTTACGGGCAGTTGATGAGGGTTTAATTGCTTGTAATTCAGTGCTTTACGTGGAGGCTCTCGACCGTATCACACGATCGGAAATTGACACTGCGTTAGAGCTGTTTCTAGGCATTTTACGCCGTGGTATTACGGTCGTAACAGGGATGGATAACAAGGTTTATACACGTGAGGCAATCAAGGGGAATCCGGTTGATCTGCTTACAAGTATTCTCATGTTTTCTCGTGCTCATGAAGAATCGAAAACTAAACAAAACCGTACTAATGGTAATGCTCTTGCGTTGATTGATCGCTTTATCAAGCAGGGTCTGCCAGTGAATATAAAGAGCATAGGATCACATCCGTGGTGGATTGATGATAGCGGCTCAATGTATGAGGCCGTGAAAACACATCCAGTACTTTGGGCTTGTGCTCAGTTTGCTATTGAAAACTTCATGGAAGGTTTATCGGTATTCAAAGTAACTCAAATGCTCAATGAAAAATTCCCTCATTACTACAAAGGGAAAGCATGGGCTATGGCGAATATACGCAAACTACGTATCAATAAGGCCGTGTATGGAGTGAGGGAAGTTACAGTAGGTGGTAAAACTTATGTACTTCCTAACTACTATCCAGCGTTGATTACTGAAGGGCAGTTTCTACGATTACAGCAGATAAGAACTACTACAAAATACATTGGTAAAGTTGGTGAGGGTAGGGTAGTAACAAACGCTGATGGCAGTACTAAAATTATTGCTGAAAAAAATAATATCAATCTTCTTGCGGGGATGAAGTTATTCAGATGTGGGCATTGTGGTGGCACTATGATGGCTATGCGTCATGGTGATACTATTCGTTATCTTTGTGAGAAGGGCAGAGGCAATAACCATGATTGTAAAACGTGGTCTATGCCAGGTATGTTAGTTGAACATACTTTGATGCTTGTAACTACTATTGCCTATATGGACCTACAGAAAAAAGGCCAGGGTGATAAAGCTGATTACACACAGCAAATCACCGCTATGGAAAGCACTATCAGTGGTTATAGTGTTCAAATCAATAAAGCTACTAAATTAGCTATCGCCCTTGATGATGTTGATGTAGATGAACTGGCAGATACTATTAGAGAGCTTAAAAGTAAAAGAGATAATGCAATAATTGAACTTGAAGTACTACAACGTAAACAACTATTGGCTAATGATAATACTTTTGAATCTATCATGATGGATTTCTTTACCTATGTTCAATATGGGGTACTCCAAGATCCATTACATGAGTACCGAAGTAAATTAAGAGATGTTGTGTATAGTGCTATTGGTGATGTAAGAGCATGGAAGCACGATAGAAGGCTGTTCATCAGCTTTCAGATAAAAGGTAATGAGGGTTATTACAATTTCTCAGCAGGTAATACCCCTTATGATTGGGGGTGTTATGTGGGTGCTCTACCGTTCTCACAGCACGAACTGGAAGTGGCTAATGAGGAAGTACCAGAACATGCGTTAGATCGTGTCAGAGAGCGATACGCAGAGCTACACGCTGTCAATATGATGATGTTACGCCATGCGAAAGAGTTACTTTCACATGTAGGGTATCCAGAACTAGATAGTAAGATGTTTTGGCCTCGGAAGTAGTGGGCTTTAGCTAGCCTCGTAGCAATTCTGCGGGGCTTTTAGCAGGTGTTAATTGTGGGTAAAAATATCAGCGGTAATCTAAGAATGTGAATAAGAGTATTTATTATATAAAAATAGGTAAATCAATGCTTTAGGAAGGGCAGCAGAATGTTTTACTAAAAAAAAGGAGAAAAGAGGCAAAGATAAATCGATTGGTTAAGGCTATTAATATCAAGATTTGTAGATGACTAATTGCAGAAAATATCAAGAAAGTCAAGTTGAAGTATTACAATTTCCCACCCAAAAAAGGCTAAACTATACTCGGCACAAACGATAACAAATTAGATATAAGACTGTCAAATTTCGAGCCCAAATCTTAACTTAAGTCAAATTGACCATTTCAAACTCCCAGGTTAATATCAAACCCGTCAAGCAATCTGCCTGATAAAACCTAATACATAAAATCACATAAAACTCTACTTAACTGTAGCGGATATCCTATAAGGAAAATAATTATGAATATCATTGAGAAGCACTTATTTTATTCAACTGACTTCGATAAAGAAGAACAAGATAAAGAAATTTGGATTGATGGAAAGTTGGTCTATACCATCCATCAGGGTTTAGAGAATGATGATACTAATCAGGTATCCCCATTTGAAGGCGAGTCAGTACTACAAACATTATACTACACTGATAAAGGTACTGTTCAACATAACCACGCGGATGACAGTTTCTACTTTACCGATAAAGCAGGTCGTATGGTAGCGTATGTCGATGGTGAACTTCAGCAAGATGTTGATGGGCATTTTGATGAATTTGTTGAATTCGCAAAATACTTAATGTCTAAGTAACAAAGGTTATAAACACAAGTGAAAAACTTGTGTCGGTCAATGCTATGACCGGTTTTAATTAAGAGAAGTTTTACCGCGAATTGATAAATATATGAAAGGGAGAATCATATGATTACAGTTTTACTAACATCAATCGCGATACCATTAACATTAAAGATAGTCAGTAAGAGTATTCTTCACTACTGGCACTAAGCCGCATCAAAGAACTGAAAAACGATATCAGATTTTTGGAACGAAAAAAAATTTTTCGGTATAATCATACAAACAACCGGTTCTGCTCGGTCAACGTAGATATCAATCTCCACCATGAAAAATACCCCTCGTGACATTGGGGTACTTTTTCGTGCGTAAAAAATATAATTTTGTGAACAAAGGAAGGTTACATGAAAGAAAACAAAACAAAAGGTGTTGGTATACGCCTCAATGAAACACAAGAGAAAGTCCTACAAGACATTATCGACAAGGGATTAGCCAAGAGCAATAGTGGGGCTATTCAATATCTGATCAACTCTTATGCGATTAAGGAGGCGTGATATGAAGACGATAAGAACTAACCGAAAAAATCTCAACAAGTCAGTCAGAAAAAAAGAAAAAGTAAAATTTATCAATTTAACTTTTCACCAGTATGAAAATATTCTATGCGGTAAAACATCATCTGCTCGTATTTGTAATGTGCTCAAAGTCAACTGTAGTAAGGAATTTTTCAGAATGTTAATGGTGAACGGTTTACCTGAGTATGAAGACTGGTATAAGAGAGTGAAAAGTAATTAGTGGAAAAATATACCCAGCGTTAGAAGAAACACACACAATATCTATAAAATAAAGCCCGGTATGTTAGAACCATACCGGGCAATCAATACGAAGGAACGTAGACACATGAACTATCTACACAACTATTTATCAGGCGGGAATCATGGCTAAAAAGGAAGTAATTCACAACAACACAAAGCTCAACGAGGCATTGAAAAGTACTACCTATAATAGTCTATCCCCTCAAGCCAAAATTATTATTAATGAAGCCATACAGAACTGTCCATCGCTTGGAAAGTACAAGTTACCCGTTGAAGATGTCTACTACATCATACGTAACGCTAGCGAGCTATCTAAAGCACAAGTACTACACCATCTGGCCATCTACCGCACAGACAGATCTAAGAAGTTACCAAACAGCGATTCATCTATCGAAAAGTACAAGAAAGCTTGTATCTCAGTTGCTGAAGCACTGGAAGCCTTTGTAGAAGGCGGCGGCCTATTGTGTGGAATCAAAGCAGCAATGGAAAAAGTACTTACACAAAAGCCAATGAACGAAGATCAAAAGCAGGCAGTACTAGAACTGTGGGACGCTAATGCATCAGTGGGTGAAATTATCGCCTTCCTACAGACCATTCGATAACCGTAACTATAAACGTAACACGCGAATGAAAAATACGGTTATGATTTTGCGGGATGATTTATTTGTGCATAATTATGCGTTAAAATGCTCATTTAAAGCATAAAATCCCTTTATTATTCATTTTATATGCACTTGTGGTCATTTTTAAGAATAACCGTAACTTAATATAATATTACTTTTACTTCTTACTTTAAAGTAACTGACTTACATATCATTCAGTCTCAAAGAGCCTTACTTCGCTTTGCTCGTAAGTCTCTATAAAACTCAAAGATAAGATCAGAACTTGCGTTTTTGTCGCACTGAAGTACTCCAAAGAACGCGGGTTCGTTTTCTGTCTACCGACTACTGAGAAGTAGTTACTTAGTAAGTGGTTTGGCCTGACGTCTTCGTGAGTAACTACGCGGCGTTGCCTTGTGTGTTCGTGTTGAACTCACAGAAACAGTACTTAACGACTATCAAGTACTCCAAAGAGATTGGGCAAGTATCACCGCATAGAAGAGGCGATTAGATAGATGCACCTTGAAAGATCAAATCATACTCGCTACTGAATCATTTTCGTTATTGCTAAACTTCAGTGAAAGAAGCCTTATTAGGAAGCTGGGGAAGGGTAGCTAACACAGGTGTAGCCAGAATTAAAAAGTACCATTGTATTGCCTTTCAACGGCACAAATGGGAATGAAACATAATCAGAGTTACCCATCGAAACATCAAAATGTAGATTTCTATCTTTAAGTTCTAATTTCTTTGCTTGGACAGGAAATGTTCCTTCACCTTTAAATGTCACTAAGAATGATATTGGGAAGAAATGAATAGCACTGCATATGCAGTTATGGCCTTTATTGTGAAATAGTACATGGCGAGCGGTGATTTGTGCTCTTTTGGGGTAGAACCAATAGTAAAGATCATGAGTATCTTCAAAAGTCTCTGTTTCACCTAAAACGTACCTACGAAGAGGGGTAAAAAACGGGGTGTCGACTAAAGGATGTTTACACTCGTCAACAGATGATGCGGCAATCAAATGTCCAAGCATTGCCTTAGTGAATTCAACTGAATTGAAAGGTACTTTAATATAGTTAGAAAGTGGACTAGCATAAGTTTGATATAGTTTTAGTTGTTCAGTAAAGTTTTTAGTAACATCTGATATGAAATGATCTCTTGAGCCTAGTACTTTATTATTACATTGCTTACATATTGTCTTAAAGACCGTGCCTGAAACGGCATCTAAAGGCTTGATTGATTCATTACCCCACCATTCTGTAATGGTTTTTTGAAGCATGGGTGTAAGCGTTATAGCACTTTTGGGTGGTACATGATCTTTACTAAGCTTACAGAATTGACCGCATATCAAACAATGCCCTTGTTCAATACGTACATGTTTGATTCTTTCGCTGATAGAAGTCATATTATTAACCTAGTTAATATATGTATGGTCAATTAAAAAGATCTGATCAAAAGGAAGGTCTAATTTATTACTAGTCAACGATTTCATTAAAGAATCTAACTCATCTTCCTTCCCTGATTGTGTCATAGAATTCATTCTAGAATCTGTTGTCTGAGATATAAGGTGTTCATACTTGACACACTGAATCCAAGCTAAATTGAAATAAAGTAACAAAGATTTGAAAGATGATTCAATAGATGCATTTTTAGCTCTCAATCCCCAGCGTGATGCCGATGAGAGATTGTTTTCAAGTTCAATGCATCGATAAACTAATTTTTTAATTCTACTTTCCAAATTACCATGCTCTCCTCTATTATTTTCTCTAAAATTTGAGATGCTTATCAAATCTAAGTGTATATTGTGAATATTAGATAGAATCGAATCATATTCAGTTAGAAGAGACTTTCCTAAATTTATTGCTTCGTTTTGTTTATGTGAATCGAACCATCTCAGTGCCTTGTACATTGCAACAATAGCTGCAAATGCCATGGCTATATTACAAGCAGCACTAACCCACTCCGAAAGATTACCAATATCTTTCTTATAAGCACTTCCAATAACTAGCCACAATGAGAGTACTAACAGTATCGCAATGGCGACTTCCTTAACTGCCTTCCACACCTTGCTAAACATTGCCTTATCCCTTAACCTAAAAGCACTTAAATACCACAAAATCATTTAGTTTCATAGTACTATGATAAATGCCTCACATAACTAATGAGGTAAACATGATAAGAATTGAATAAAAAAATAACAAAGAAAGTACTATTTTTGTACTTAACACCATAGGTAAGTATCATCACGGATAATCCTGATTCATTCAATCTGGATTACATGAATAAGGGTGCAGATTCTTAACTTCAGGGCGAATTTTGAACCTACTAAAGATGCGTTTTTTGAACTTAGTCTACTCACGCAACACACATATGAAGTAATAAACGCCCTTCAAGTGCTCAAAGCTTTTAAGGGAGTGCTTTATAAAAGATTGATGCATTCAACGCAGGGTGATTTGAGTTAAGTAACACGGAGGAAAGAATCAAGGACTAGACAGAAGAAAAAAGGGAAAGCTATCAGAATTGGTAATTAATTCACTGGGGTGAATCATAATGGAAAAGTTTTGAGAGCATCAAGGAAGTGATCACTTAAAAATTTTGAATTTGCATAGCAAAAAGACAGATAATTGAAGGTTAACATGATTAAAGATTTTGAAAGACATAAAATTGATGAGTATCTTAATAGTCAAGTTGTTGAAATAAATTTATTGACTCACTTTTATAAAGGCAACTGCTATGATTTTACGAGCTTGAACGAAGATTATATTTGGTTTAGTGATTTAGACGATTTCAATGATCCTTTTGAAGTAGTAATACAAGATGGCGACTTTGATTTTAAACTTCTTAACCAGTCTCAAATGGTTTCTTTTTTAATGAGCAATCGGTTTATCGAACTTAATGACGGTAAAACATCAATGATTCCAGCAGAACTTGACAGAAAAGAAGTTGAGAATATTGTTGATAAAAATTTCATGGCATTAAGTGAACCAATTAATAAAATTGTAATGAGATATGTTGAGTATTTTAAGAACAATAAGTTTCAATGCTTTAGTCATGATGCTAAAAATAAAGACATAGTTAAAAACCGACTAATGTGGTCTCACTATGCAAGGGGGCTGAGGGGTTTTGCTGTTGAATTTTATTTTGATCCACTATTAGATTCAATGTCAAAGTTAAATCATGGGTTTTTTTCTGGGTATTCTCTAATTAATTACACGGATTTAGGATTCAATGATTATATTGCTGAAGTCATTGATATGAAAAAACCTCTTTTTGTGGATAGAATGATTTTTTCTAAGCATACTGATTGGGAATATGAACAAGAAGCAAGGATTATGATGAAAAGAAATGAAGGTTTTTATCACCCTGCATGTATCTCCAGAATTATAATCGGACAGAAAATGGAAGAGATAAATAAAGAAAAAATAATTGAAATTCTTGATCATAAAGGAATGTTAGATAAATTGTATATTGCAAGATTTGATAGAAAAGACTTTTCAATTAATATTGAAAAGTATGATTGATATTTTTTGTAACTTGATAAAAATATTGTATTAAATGTGCTCTCACTATGAACGCTAAATATGAGTTGTTGTATACAACAACTCTCTGTAATTCGATGAGTAATCCAGTAAAAGATTTATAAAAAAGAAAACGTATTATAGAACACCTTAACTCATACACCGAGCATTAAGTACTTCTGGATAAGGATTTAAATAATCAGAATCATGGATTAATGAAATGAGGGAATAGGATTTTATTTACAGATAGATCATAAAATGATGGTGAATTATTCACCATCATCGAGATCATTTAGATACTGTGCCAGTATATCGCCATGGCAAGCACAAGGTTTGCAATGGCATCCTAAAATATGGCCTCTTAATGCCTTCAACTTTTCTTTAAACTCGCTGCCACCTTTAAGATAATCGCGGTCAAAGTCATACTTGAATTTTCTTATTACTTCATCACGATCACCATCAGCACCTATAGAGTAGGGATTGCCCCAAAGAGTACCCCTACCACAGTATGTGTCGAAATACTCACCTCTATCTTTGTTTGACACGTAGGTAATTTTATCTTTGATATATCGAACTGGTATCTTTTCAGATAGTACTTCGTGAGGAACAATAAATTCAGGTTTTGATGCAGAATCAAAGATGACAGCATGAGTTAAGTGAACAGAGAAAAGGTCAGCCAATACTTCAGGAGCAAGTTTGTTTAACACATTAGCAGCAAAAAACTGACTAATCAGATTATGATGGTCTACAAAATAAAATACTTGATAGTCATTCGACTTTGAAAAAATGCGAGAAAGTTTGCGTTCAAACTTTCCCCTTGATGTAAAGTCAGGATGATACATTATCAGTACTTTCATCATATCAAGTGCTTAACCTCAAAATCAGTATCCCATTGGCTATTCAGGTACTCTATCACAAGACGACGATGACAGTGATGGGGTTTGTGTTCGCTACATAGCAAGCAACTATCTTCAATGACTGATTTGTCAATACGCTCAATGTTTCTTTTCGCCATCAAGTTCAAGAAGTTACCTTCATAAACCTCCCATGAAACATTGCCTTTTTTATAGGGATCTAACATCTCCTTAGTCGGTGCAAGATCAGGCAAATGAACATAATTCACATTGCACAGTTCCTTTAAGAAGTACTTTAGATCATTCTTCTTAGCGAAGCCAGCAAGCTGAGAAACATTATTAAGACGTACATCGACTAATTTTTTGAGGTCAGGCTGAGATTTTATTAGGTCAAAGAACTTTTCAGCAGGTTTTTCTGTGAAGCCTATAGAAAATACTTTCATTATCAATCCTGTATTTTTATCAAAGCTGCTAAAAATTTATAACATTCATCACGCTCAGTGAAAGGAGCCATGCTTAATGTAGCGTAACACTTACCAAAGGGATAGTCCCCTTCAGATTTTTGTCCATATTCGGAATAGATATTTGTATCTGTTATAGAAATTTTGTAGTTTACCGAATTATATCTAAATAATCCATGAAAACGTTTTCTACCATTATATGATGAAGTACTTATACGAATAGTTAAATCTTCTAATTTTATAAAATAAAGACTATTAGTTTGGGCAGTAATTAAAGCAGAAGGAAAACTATCATTAATACCATAACTTTCGTATGGATTGAACCAAAGTGAATGAGGCGTTTCAACAAATTGATTTAAATGACTAACAGGCATTCTACCAACTTTTTTCCATTTGAATGCAGTGTCGATAAGTATGTTTTCGGCTTGAACAGGGTGGTTTGCGGCTCTCAATAGATGAATATCGACAATATCCAATACTTCAGGGATTCTGTAGTTTTGAAATTGGATTTCTCTTGTCGTAAGAGCGTCATTACCATCAGGCAGGCTATTACCTACAGGACGAATCCAGATAGGCTGCTGATTTTCATGCCATTTTCTTCCAGCGATACAGTAGTTACGACGTTTGGCTGAAGCTGCCAATAAAACTAATCTTGTGCTTGTCATTGAATTTTCCTTTTCAAAAAAACAATCAATAAGACAAGTCTCAAAGAAAGTCAATAGAATCAATATGCTATGTTATAACATTAGGTTCTCTTGTGGTGTCATTTTAATCGGGAGTTTTCGCAGTTCGAGGATTGTTTAGTATGTGTTTTTTTTAATCATCCCCGACCCGAATTAAAAAATAATGTACCCGATTTTTTTACATTTACAGTCTTCAGGATGATTAAAGCAACTACAAATATTATAAATCTTGCATTCTGATTTACTAGTATAGCCATCTTTCAATTCCTGTTTAACTTCATGTACTGAAATGTGTTCAGTTCTTCTAAAAAAACCAATACACCAATAAGAACGCATTTTAGTTTCAGAGTTTTTTAGAAAAGATTCTTTAATAGATTCGAGTTTTTTTGCGTCGAATTTCATTTTTTTTAGTAAGGTGTCAGCAGTCCCATCACACTTTAGCTCAATAAATATATAATCTTCTGGTTTAAAATTTCTTTTTCGAATCAATAGGTCAACATAAATTGAAGATTTACCAATGCGATATCTCTGATCGGATTTGGCAGCTACTTCTCTTAAAGCTTTACATCTACAATTATTTTCAAAATGGTATGCTAGTTCGACTTGAAGCCATTTTTCCCAGTCGTGATTAGATTTAGTTAGTATATGTTGAAGCTTTATTTTTGTTTCATCAGATTTAAGAAATGAGACAACTGCATTATTCAAAATATTGAAATCTTCAACAAACGTCATTTTCTTTCAACCATAAATAGTAAAAAAAGGATTTTATTAAAATGATAAGCATTAATCAACTCGCTAAGCAATATGGCTACGATGAGTCCACCATAAGGCAAATTTGGGTTCCGAAAGGTCTGGATATGAGTCTTTCGGAGCAAGATATTAGGGCCTGGATTGTTCAGGAAATACTAAAACCTCTAAGAGAAACAGACCTACGCGAAAAAATGGATCGCGAGAAACTTAGAAAACTACAAGCAGAAGCAAGCCAGGCAGAGTTAGAACTAGATAAAGAACTAGGTAACGTTATTGATATCGCATATCTGGAATCAAGCCTTACTGAGTACTTCAGCCAGTTAAAGAATTACTTAAGAACAATACCACAGAAACATTATCTTGAACTATTTGAATCACAAGATGCTTTAGAACTAAAACAAAAATTATCAGTATTCATTGATGAAGTACTGAATGAAATTGGCAATCAGGAATATGAAATGCCAGAGGAAGAAAAGGATGACGAACAAGGACAAGTTAACAAAGATACTGAATCGGGCGATCAAGAAGATTCAGCCACCGAAGAAGATGAAACCGAGTGATTGGTGTGAAGCAAATCTAACATTCCCAGATGGCCCGATGGGATCTCAAAAACTTTGTTTATTTGAGTTTCAAAAAGAACCACTTGATATAATTACTAATTCAAAATATTTTAAGGTGGTCATGCAGTCAAGTGCTCAACTTCTCAAAACCACAGTAATGTTAAATGCCGCCATGTACTTTATGGCAAATGATAATAGTAATATGGCGTTTGCTAGCAGTACTGGTAAAGAAGTGAAGTTAATGAAAACGGGTAAGTTTGATAACGTAGTTTCAAGAAGCCCAATATTAAAAAACATAGTTACTGATAAAAACAATAAAAACTTTGCGAATAACGCAGACCAGACACAGATGATAGATGGATCGTTTCTGTACTGGCTTAACTTAAACGCGGCAAGTACTTTACGTGGTAAAACAATCAAGCGTCTATTCCTTGATGAAGTATCAAACGTTGAATCTGATGGTGATGAAGGTAATCCATTACGCCTTGCTGAACAACGGGCCAGTACTTTTACTGATGGTTTAGTAATGGTGGCAAGTACACCAAAACTAAAAGACGATTTGATATGTAATGAATATCAATTAAGTGACCAGCGAAAATACTACGTACCATGCCCCCATTGTGAACACGAACATGAATTACTATGGGAAAATGTACGCTTTGATTGGAAAACAATTAACGGCGGTCGTCGTGCTATTCCAGATGAAGAAACAGCCGCCTTACATTGCCCTAAATGCGATAAAGAAATCACAGAAGCACAACGTATTAGAATGGTCAAATTAGGTCAATGGGTTATCACAAATCCAGATGTAAAAGACGTTGCCGGTTTTCATATCTCGCGTTTGTATTCACCGATTACAACAATTCGTAGGTTAGTTGGTGAATTCTCTCAGGCACACTTTGAATTTAATCTCATGAGTTTCTACAACAATGCCCTAGGTTTACCCTGGGATGATGAAATGAATGCTGAATTGGATTCAATACTGTTAGAAAACCTACGTGATAGTTCATTCGACATTAAGAACATACCAGACGATGTACAGGCAGTTACCCACGGCATAGATCAGCAACTTTCAAGATTGGAAGTTAGTACTATTGGATTCTCAGAGAAGAACGTATACGTACTGGACCATAGATCATTCTACGCACCAGACTGTACTAAACCCGGTGCTAAAGCCTACACAGAGTTAGACAGCTTCCTGAACGCGACACTAACAACCGTATCAGGCCGCAAGGTGAAAGTACTTGGATCATTTCTTGACTCATCAAACGGTAACGCAACCGCCACTATCTATCGTTTCGCGGGTGCTCGTAAAAACGTAATGGCTATCAAGGGTTCATCTTCTGCTACCAGTGACCTGTTCAAGCAGAGTCGTACTGGAGGCCATGAACTACTAATGCTCAACGTCAATGAAGGAAAGAACACTATACGGCGTCTACTTAATGGGGCAGTTTCAGAAGATCGCGAAGAAATGCCAACACAGATACATTTCACAAATGATCTTCCAGATGACTACTTTGAACAATTAACCTCAGAAGAACTTAAACGTAAAGGTGATAACCTCTATTGGGTACTAAAGAAAGGCTTCAAGCGTAATGAAACACTGGACTGTTTAAACTATGCCCTAATAGCTAAAGAGTACTATCTAAGTAAATTAGGTTCACAGCCCTACAAGAAATTACGTGAATTCGTAGCAAAACAGAAACAAACAGTGATTCAAAAAGATAAATACACTGAAGAACAACCCAAATCGACTAAACCAACTAAACAACCCACGAGGCGTAGTAACAATTGGTTTAGCTAAGGAATAAAATGAAAGAATTAATCTATAAAGGTGAAAAATTCACATACATTGTTCCCGCAAATACAAAAATCATCATTGGTAACAAAACTACTATAGTTTACGAATATGAAAATACTACTTCAACTGATACTCCAGTAGTTATTGATACTACTAATTTTCAAGAAGGTAATTTCACATATGTAGTGAACACCAATGGTGATATCAAAATCTCACAGGTTCAAATCATCGATCCACTATCTTCAAGTGATGAACTTAACGATGCCCTAACAATGATTAAGGAAATCGATCAAGTACTAGAAGACCGTGCTAAGAATGCTGTTAGTCAGATAACTATAAATAACAAGACGATTATTAATTCATCATTAGAAAGTCTTGTTAGCTTACGTGCTATGTATGTAAGAAAAGTAAACAGACTACGCAAAAAATCGGGGATTTTTAAATCAGTGACTGTATTCAGGGGAAAATAAAATGAAATGGTTTTCAAGGAAGAAACCAGAACAACCAAAAAAACGACATGTTGAAACTAAACATATTGGCAATACGGAACTAAAACGCAGTATTACAAATGGTAGTAAACCAGTAGTTGATTTTGGTGTTGCTGGCGTTGGAACAACTGATATTAATTCAGTACTGAAATTTAATCTAACACACATTCGCAATAAATCACGTGAACTATCATTAAACAATCCAATAGCAAAAAATTACATTCAAAAATGTGCTGATGGTGTTGTTGGCAGTGATGGAATTACAATTAAACCAGCCGTTGAAATCGGATTGCCCGGTACTGATAACAGTCAAACCAATCAGCTAATTGAAAAATTGTTCTATCGTTATGCTGAAGATCCAGAATCATTTTCATACGATGGACAACTAAGCATTGATCTATTTCAACAAGTAGTAGAAAAGACACGTGCTCGCGATGGTGAATGTTTATTCGTATTCGCGGTGATAAATATGAAATAGTGGACGCGGCAAGATTAGTTAATACTCGTTTTGGCCTTACTAAAAATGGTTACTATAGTAATTCAATTGAATTCGATGGAAGTACACGTAAACCAATTGCCTATTACATTCATAATTACAACCCTATTACATATCAGATTGATACTGGTTCTTATGAACGTGTGCCGGCAGATGAAATCATCCACTACTTTATTCCAGAATTCGCAAATCAGGAACGCGGTATACCAGATTTATTCGCAGGTCAGAAAGTACTACAGGAACTACAGGAATACATTCAGGCGACACTAATCAGTAAGAAAGTAGCAGCAAGTACTACTTCATTCATTACGAACTCAAACACATCCGATTATGAACTTGAAGACAGTGAAGACGGATATGATACACGTGTTAACTATGAATTTCTTGAAGCTGGTGCGATTTATGAATTAAATCCAGGACAGGACATTAAAGCAGTAAACCCAAACGCTGGTGTAGATGGTATTAATGATTTTGTTAACAACTTAATGAACCAGATTAGTATGTCTTTAGGTATCACTAAAATGAATCTAATGGGCGATACATCCAATGCTTCGTTCAGTGCTGCAAAATTGGCGGACCGATTACAGCAAACAACATTTAAGACACGGTCAAACGTGATGATTAGTCGCGTACTAAAACCAATCTACGCAAATTGGCTTGCGAACGAATTACTAAATAATAGTAAGTTAGGCAGTTTTAGCGACTTTGAAGATTTAGTAGTAGCTCACTATATACCAGTTAAGAATATTTCAATCGATCCGGTTAAAGAAGCTCAATATGAAATCATGTTACTTGAAGCAGGTCTTAAATCAAAACAACAAATTATTCACGAAATGGGATATTCACCAGATGTAGTGTTTAAACAAATTGAGGAAGAAAAATCACATGGAAGTGATGAAGAACAACAAACGGGAAATGAGGATTCAGGAACTACCAACTAATGATAGTCGTGAAGTAGTAATAGCCTTTAGTTCAGAAACCCCGGTAATGCGTTGTATCAACGGACGTGAATACAATGAAATCTTAGTTCATACACCAGAAGCAGTAGACCTATCCCGTTTAAAGAACGGGGCAGCCCTTCTATTCAACCACGACTTTAATCAACATATTGGAGTAGTGGAAGAAGCAAACATTGACCCTGATTATGTAGGACGTGCTTTAGTACGTTTCTCAAGTGTTGGGCTTGGTGATGAAAAGTACCAACAGGTACAAGAAGGTATTCTACGTAAAGTTTCTGTTGGTTATGAAATCAATGATTATCAAATCGACGGCGATAATTTATATGTTACTAAATGGTCGCCTTATGAAATTTCAATGGTATCAGTACCGGCAGATGATTTAGTTGGCGTAGGTCGTGCTAAGTCAATTCCTGGAACCATCGTTGAAGATGAAGAAGGTATTAAAGTTTACGATTCTGAAGGTAATTTGATTGGCGAAGTATCACCAGAATCTGAACCAGTACAAGAATCCGAAATGGAATCTGAACAACCCGAAGCCGAAGCCGAAGCTGAAACAGAAGTAGAGGTAGAAGAATCAGAAGTAGAAAATACTGATGATTCAGAAATGATAAATAAAAATGAAGAAAAACGTATTGCCGAACTACAAGGTATGGCTCGCGTACTAAAACTAGACGTTTCAGAAGCAATCGCTAAAGGAATTAGCGTAGAAGATTTCAAACGTCAAATTAAACAACCTATCAAGGAAGATCATAATATTATGGAAAACAACTTTTCTCTACAAAATAGCCTTCGTGCAATGTCTAATTTAGATGCTGAATTCGAAGGTGCTAACATGGGTGCTCGCGGTCTAAAAGTTCCTGCTTCTGCTATCCGTGCTGTTAACACTAGTACTGGTGCTAACCTTATTCAAGACACTATCGCGTATGATTCATTCATCGATATTCTACGTGCTAATTCAGTACTATCTAAATTCCCAATCACTGTAATTTCAGGTTTGGAAGGTGACGGTAAACTATCTCTACCAGCATTAAACTCAGATTTTACTAATGCGTTTGGTTTTGTTCTAGAAGATGGTACTTCCCCTGAAGCTACTCCAGCTTTCGGTAAAGTAACTCTAGAGCCAACCGATTTCACTGGTTCAGTTTATCTGACCCGTATCATGATGAAGTCTGCTGCGGCTGCTGAACGATACACTACTGACGCAATGATCAAGGGTTCTGCTTCTCAACTAGAGAAACACGTACTAGCTAACATTGTTACTGAAGCTGTTGCCGCTGGTAACACTGATGAAGTTGCTACTATCGATTTCGATGCTGTAGTTGATGCTATTGCGGCTCTAGGTGCTAAGAACGTCGTTTCTGGCTCTATCGTTGCTGTAATGTCACCTGCTACACGTGCTTCACTACGTAAGCAAGTAATTAAGGGTAATACCGCTGCTAAGTTCCTAGTAGAAGGTATGGGTGATGATCAAGTACTAGCTGGTGAAGTTCCAGTAATTGAAAGTACTCTAGTAGCAGACGGACAAGTAATCCTTGGTGATTTCAGTCAAATCGTAATCGCTCAATGGGGTTCTGAAGTTGAACTAGACCGCGATCTAACTACTTCACGTAATCGTGGTGGTCTATATCTACGTGTATGGGCAACTATGGATACTAAAGTAGCACGTGCTGATTCATTCTACGTTCTAACTAAGAGTGCTTAATTATGAGGGCGTTTGATGATTCACAATTAAACGTCTTACTTAATTCTTTTGGTGAACCACTTACTTTAACTAGTGGACAGATACTTACCGTGATCTTTGAACAAGACACGGTAGGTATTGAAACTGAAGGCGGGATTGTCGAAACACAAGAATGTTATTTCAGTACTAGTACTGGTAGTGTGGATTACACAGATACTTTTATCTACAAAAATAAACTCCAAGAAATTTATAACATTGTTGATGACCTATCAGGCATGAGCAACTACTACTTTAGGGATCACGAATGATTTTATTTAAACTAAAAAATCTTATCGTAGATTCCTTTTTTTCTTTGGGGCTTACGGTAATTTCACCAAAAACAATTAACGCAGATGCTTTGCCATACATACTTTACTTAACTAACTGTTATGATAACAATACTGATGTGCCAATGGGCCGCAGTACTAATAGTCAATTTACATTTGATGTAGTTTGTACAAGTAAAGTAGTAACTGATAATCAAGAAGTAATGCAAGCTGTTTATGATTATCTTAATTCAGACCAGTTTATTTTAGATGCAAAGAATATTAACGTAAATATCAGTAGCGTAACCAATACGCAAACTCAGGATGATTTCGATCCGACAAGTAGACTAAATACAATTGTAATTAGCATGAGCGTAAATTACTTAACAATCGCGAGGTAATCCAATGAGTAGTATTTTCATTGGTAACGCTACCAAAATTTTCTATAACACGGACGCAGGGAACAACATTCCAAACGCTCCAACTTACGTTAATATTGATGAATTGGCAGCGTTTCCAGAAGTAAAAATACAAAGCAGTATGAATGAGTATGAAACATATAATGATGAATACAGTGGCATACTTGCTTCAAATAAAACAATACAATCAGTAAACATCGTAGTTAACTATGTGCCCGGCAATGTTACGCATTTTTTTCTTGATTCAATGTTTACTAGCCAAAAGAAATTTCAAATTAAAGTATCACTATATGAATCACTAACAAGTGTCATTCAGCACTACGCTATTCTTTCAGGATATGTCAGTACTGCTACGCTTTCTGGTGAGCAAAATTCAGTAGTGAAGAAAACATACGTATTCACGGCAGAAGACGTAATAGCCAGAGGGACAATTACAGACATGGCAGATTTAAAACTTGGTGATTATGGTGTTGGTGCCAATGGTGTAGACATTCCACAATACGAATCACCTACTCCATCTGGTAATAGCTTTTTAAAAGTACCGGCTTCGCAGGCACTAAATCCAACAGGAACCGATTTACTGGGTATTGCTAACGTTGATAACGGGAACACTACTAAACTGGTAATGACAGAATCAGGTACTTTCAGTATCTACGGTAAGAATCAATCCACGTCATGGACTCAGATTCTAACCAAACCACAATCAGATTCAGCATACGTACCAATGGCACGTACTGTTAACGGCAAGACATTAAGTACTAACATTACTCTTACCCCAGCCGATGTATCAGCACTGGCACTTAGTGGCGGTACACTAACCGGTAATCTGAACGGCACTACAGCTACTTTCTCAGGTGCTGTCAGTACTGGCAACCTAACAGCGGGTGCTATCTCAGGTACTACGGGAACATTCACCGGGGCAGTACAGGGACCATCAGCGGCTATCACTGGTGCGGTATCAGCAGACACTATTACGCTTCAAACAAAAGCAACTACTAAAGACTTAACAGTAACTGGAGATATCCAGGCTGTAACGGCTACTTTAACGGGTGCTTTAACTGCGGGTGCTACAACATTATCAGGTGCTTTAACAGGTACTACAGCTACGTTCAGTGGTTCCTTAGCGGCAAGTACTTTAAGCCTCACAACTCCACTATCTACCGCGAATGGCGGTACTGGTAACGCAAACGGAACAGTAGCACGTTTAACAACCCCACGGTCGTTTCAAACCAACTTGGGTAGTACTACAGCGATTACATTCGATGGTACTGCTAACGTTTCACCGGGCGTAACAGGAATTCTACCTATTGCTAATGGTGGTACTGGTGCCAGTACTGGTTCTAATGCATTGATAAACTTGGGTGGTGTTAATAAAGCTGGTGATACTATGACAGGCGATTTAATTGTTAACTCACCTACGGGAACAACCACTATCAGGCCTGGTAGCATTGAAATATATGCAACTACGCCATTCATTGATATGCACTATGGTAACAGTACAACTGATTATGATATTCGTCTAATTAATGATGACACTAGTCGTTTAACTATCGCAGCACTTAATGCCCCCAGCGGATTAGCAACCGTTAAAGCTGGTTCTTATCGTTCACGTGGCGGTATTTTAGGTGTAGCAACTACTGATGAATCGATGGTATATGACTTCTCGGTGAATCCTACTACTTCAGATTTGCAATTGGCACGTTCACGTACTGCTGGTAGTTTTAATCTTAACGCAATTCCGATTATCAATGCTTTAACTATTTCGTTTGCATCTACTGCGGCTGGACGCCAGACTTTAGTGAATGCTGGATTAAGTGGAACTACTAACTATACACGTATCCCAATCAACCAGACACAGGCACATCAGATTTTAACAGTAACGCAGGTTATATCAACTAACGCAAGTGGTGACGCTACCATTACATTCCCGGCAGGTTTTACTACCATTTCAAGTGTTGTATTAGGTAATGGTGATGTTGGTGTAGGTATGTTCGACTGTGGAATTTTAAACGCATTACGCCCTAGTGGTTTTGATGTTCGTGTTTATAACAATGGCGTCCCATTAGTGGGTTCAGCACGTATTAACTATGTTGCCGCAGGGATTGTTAACATATAAGGGTAAATAAAATGAAGTATTATTATAGTAGTAATCCACCTGGATTCTATTCGGACGATTTACCACGAGTGATTGAAGATAATGGATTCACTATCGATGAACTGACAGAAATCAGTAAAGAAGATTATGAATTATTTTTCAATCCACCAGAAGGTAAGTATGGGGAGTGGGTTGATGGTAAACCCGTAGTAATTGATTTACCGCCAATTGACTATTTTGCAATCGCTCAGAGAGAATATAATAGATTAAAATCTGAAGTACAGAATACTACGTACACATTGAATCTTAAACTAATGGCTGGACGTAAATTAACAACTAAAGAAACTATAACTCTCAATGAATGGTTAGACTACTCGGATCTATTGGATGAATTGGATTTATCAACTGCTCCAAACATCGAATGGCCTACAAAACCAAATTAATAAATAAACAAGAATACCCCTGAACGGAATCAGGGGTAAAATACTTATATAAGGAAATATAAACATGGCAATGGATATTTTTGCTGGTGCTAATCTAGGTGTATCAATTGGTACTGCGGGCAGTACTGAATCAGTAACATGGACTGACGTTCCAGAAATCGCAACCTTCGCAACCTCTGGCGGTACTTCTACTGTTATTGAAGTTACTACTTTCAATCAACTTTACAATCGTAAATTACTTGGTTCAAAAGCAGTTCCAGATATTTCAATCTCTGTTAACTGGATTCCAGATAACGCAGTACACCAACAACTAATCACCGCAAGTGAAAACCAAACCCGTATTCAGGTTAAGTTAGAGTACTTCCAAGATGCTACACGCACTACTGGTTACTATGTCGTATATAACGCTTTCGTTAGTGCTGACACTCTAGCAGGTGGTAAAGATGAAGTAGTTACCAAGGAATTCACACTAGCTATTGATGGCGGTCCAGTCGCTGCTTCAGTAATCGCAGATCAATAACAACTCAATTAAAAGGAATTAATAATGAGTCTACTACAAGATTTAAAAAACAAACTTCAACCAAAACTAACTAAAGTAACTGTTAGTGATGACATTGAATTATACGTAAGAAAACCTACCCTTGCTAAATTTGAAGAATGTAAGGATACGAAAAGTACTTTAATTAATTGTGTATGTCGTGATGAAACTGGTTATCCAGCATTCAGTGATGGCGGTAGTGATGACACTATCGATATTAATGAAATTGATGCTTCAATTGCCAGTGAACTATTTCAGCACTGTCTAAATCTTTGGTCAACTGAAGATAGTCCAACGGAAGAATTGGAAAAAAAGTAAGAGACAATCCAGAAATAAAATTTGCCCTGAAGATGATTCATCGACGGGGCTTTTCACCACAAGAACTAGATGAATTAGATCCTGAATTGTTTCACCAGTTGATGATATATGATCAACAAATTGAACCTAATGGAAGCCGTTTTCAGATGACGATGTTTGCTAACTTATGTCATTTGATGCTAGCCAGTTCTGGCAATCTTAGTGAACGTGGTCGAAAAGAGGCTTCTGTACTGGATTGGGATTTTTACGGACTTCTTCAAAACCTAACAACTGGTGAACTATCAGAAAAGTTAGAACAGAAGAAAACTAATGAGGCCAAAAACCAAATTAATAGTATTGCCGATACAATAAAATCATTGGCAACTAAGGATAAAAAATAATGGCAAAGAATAATCAACTAATTTTTAATGTTGATGGTGATGTAACTGGATTACGTAAAGCCCTTGCCGATGGTACTAATAGTATTCAAAAATTCGGTGCTGAATCGGGTGAATTACTTGGTGGTCTCACTGGAAAGGTAACAGATCTAACCGGGCGATTCGGCGGATTAAGTACTGGTTTATTAGGTACGGCTGGTGCTATGGGTATCGTAGCAGGCGGAATTTATAGCCTGGTATCATCAACAACAGAATATGTTAATAAGTACAATGAAGTCGCCCGTACCAGTTCATTGACAGTAGAACAATTACAAAAACTCGAAAAACAATTTTCAGGACTTGGATTTACTGTTGAAAAGTTCGGGGATTTGAACCGTGATGTTTTGGACCACCTGGGCGACGGCTTCAGGGATGGATCAGGACCAGTGGAAGACATGAAAGCCTATGGTATTAACATTAAGGACTTCAACAAATATCTTAATCAGTCTGATGGTGGTATTCGATCTATAGCTGAAGCATTCTATCAGATGCGTAAAGCTGGTAAGAGTAATGCCGAAATTACTAACATGTTAGAAACCTTGGGATCTGACGGTAGTAAATTAATTGGTGTATTCAGCCAGTTTAATGACACAACAGAACTAATGAATTCAATTCAGAGTCAGACGGCATCTTTAACTAATGATAACGCCGCTAAGTTTGCTGAATTCGAAACTAAAGTAACATCATTAAGTACTAGTTTTCATCTATGGATGGCAAACGCATTAGGCCCGACAATCGACGATCTTAATACTCTATTTGGATTGATGAATAAAGACTGGTCTAGTACTGACTTTATGCAAATGTTTCGTAACTTCTATTATGGTGGTGATAATGCTATTGCTAAGATGCTACGTACTATTGATGGTGTAGATCCTAAAGGTATCCTAGGAACTAAAGAATGGAACGCGGCACACACAGACAACGATTTTCCACCAAAACCACAGGCCAGTACTACAACGCCACAGGGCGGATGGATAAACAAAGACAAAGAAGCAGCATCCGCTAAAGCAGCAGCAGATAAAGCCGCACGTGAACTAGAAGCACAAAAGCGTAAAGAAGCTACAGCCTTTAATAACTGGAACGCAGCTATTACAAAATCTGGTATCACTGATGGTGATATTCGTGTTAAAGAATTCAACAGACAACAAGATGAAATAGTTAAAAAAATCCGTGAAAGTGGTTCAGTACTTAAGAAATCACAAGATGAAATTGATCACTACGTAAATCAAGCAAATGATACACGTTTGAAAAAGTTCAAAGACATGATTGATGATATGATTGGGTACTCAGATCCAAATAAACAGTTACGTGGTTTATCTGATAATCTGGCTGGCTTAGAAGGGCAGTTATCAACCGATCAAATGAAAGGATTACTACTGCAACAAACAGAACGTATCGGTTTAACTAATATGGGAAGTGATGCTAATAATCCATTTGATAATGCTAACGTACTAGACCAGAAACGCAAAGACTTGGAAGCACAACGCGATCTTGAATTAACTATCAATGAACAGCTTAACCGCCAGTTGGGTACATCTCAGGAAGAATACCTAAAACGTAAGAAAGCTATTCAAGAGAAGTATAGCAAACAGATCTTAGCCGTTGAAACGGATAATACACAGGCTCAAATCGGGCTTCTAAGCGATTCTGCTGGATCATTAGGTACTATCCTTAGTGGTGCGTTAGGTGAAGGTTCTAAGGCCGCACAAGCCGCTTTTGCCCTACAAAAAGGCATCTCTATAGCTCAGATAGTGCTCAACCTGCAGACGGCACTCTCAGCCGCACTCGCGACCCCGTTCCCGGCGAGCCTAGCGGCCTATGCTCAGGTACTAAGCCTTGGTGCGAGTATTATCACTACTGCTAAAGGTGCCGCACAAGGTAAGGCACATAACGGTATAGATGAAGTACCAGGAAGCGGGGATCAAACATGGATTCTCAAAGCTGGTGAACGTGTAGTACAGCCAGAAGCAAACCAAAAGTTAACTAAGTTTCTTGATAACCAGGACAGTACTAAATCATCCAGTTCAGAAGGTTTCGTAGTTAATGCCCCTCTGATTATTCAGGGTGGCGGTGCTGATGATGATGCTAAATTCCAGGCGATGCTAAAGAAACACCAAAATAGTGTAACTCAAGCCGTCAAAAATGCTCAAACTCGAACAACATAAATAATTTAAAGCCCGGTGTAAGTCTGTTTTATTCCTTTTAGCAGCTACCGGGCTTTTTTCGTTTTTAATAAATACCATAAACAAAAGAGGATTCACTATGGCATTTTCAAGCAATATAAAAGTAACTGGTTTTCAGTTAAGCAGTACTGAACCTATGTACACTAATCGTTCATGGAATGGTACTTTAATCACTCGTAGTACTAATATTCAGTACTACAACCTTCAATTTACTTTAAACTTTAATCAAAAAGATCACGGTGAGGTACAGCAATTCTTAGCTCAGTACTCACAAGGTAAACCATTTACTATGGATCTTGGTTATCTAAGCAAATACAGAGGTATTCAGACAGCGGCATTATCTACTACTACAACAAGTCCAGCGGGTACATATCAGGTAACAACTCAGGCAAATAATCTTGAAGTGGGTACTTTAATTCAATTCGCTAACCATACAAAGATTTATCGAGTTATTGCCAATAGCGGAACAGTACTAAGTTTATTCCCTAACTTACGTGCTCAGGTAAACAGCGGGGAAACTATTAAATATAATAACATTCAGGGTAGTTTTGTACTTGATGCTGATAATGATTACCAGATGCAAGTTCAAAACGTTATGAGTATTCAACTAAAAGCAACAGAGGCAATCTAATGAACGCAGGAGTATTCACAAATGCCGCGTTACTTCAGTTATATAACTTGAAACGCGGTACTAATAAAACCGTACTAAGCCTAAGTGATGTAATGTCGATGGGTGTAACTGTTAAATGTGTTGATATATATCCAGTACCGGGTTCACCAGCAAGCCAGTTACATTTAACAGACGCATTTACTGATGTACAGGCATACGGTATCAACTATACGAGCTTTCCAGACTTTATAAACAATAGCTTTCCGACATTCAATGAACAGAAAGACATTCAAAACGAATCGATTAGTTTCAAGATCTCAAACATCAATCCAAGTTTTCGAGTGCTGGCTAATTCAGGGGCATTCAGAAAGGCAAAGGTAAACATTTATCTAACCATTATAAGCCCAGCAGACAATTCAGTAATAGAACATGATTTGATGTTTAGTGGATATATTGATTACTTTGAAACAGAAGCTAATAACCAGTCTGAAAGCATAACAAATGATATTACGGTTAACTTGAATAGTATATGGAACAAGTTGGATGTACAGATGCGTACTCTAGCGGCTAACTCAGTACACCAATCTACTAATCCAGGTGATGAATATTTTAGCTTGCTAGGTATCATCCACGCTGAACAACAATGGAAGTACAAGTAATGAAGAACATTATTAAAATAATTAAAATTACAGAAGAAGCAATTAATACACCATATCAGATAGGTAAGAATGATTGTAACATTATAGTACTGAAACTACTTGATAGTGTTTGCGGTACTGAATATCAAAATCTAGCAATAGATCAATACACAAGTATCACAGCAGGCAAGAAACTATTTAAAGCCAATGGCTTTAAGAACCTTGAAGACATTGTATCGCGGCATTGTGTACAGGTAGATACTCCAATCTATGGGGATATCTACATTGATGGATTAAACGCAAGTATCTTTTTACATGGTTCATACATTGAAGTAGACCATGAATTACATAAATTTAAAAGCGTACAAGTACCAGCAGAATTAACCGGGAAGATTTACAGAATAACAAATGATAAGGAAATCACAACATGGGCGGATCAAGTTCAGCAGGTATCTTAAGTGCCGTAATAACAGCAGTAGCAGTAGGGGCAGCAGTCTTTACGGGCGGTACTTCATTATTAGTTGCGGCGGCATGGGGTGTGGCTGCGGGTGCCGCAATGTACGTTGCTACCAGTTCTCTAACTGCCTTAAGTCCTAACACTACTGGATATGGTGACACAGCAACAACACTAACACGTTCAACCGATCCACAGTCGGGGATGCCGATTCTATATGGTGGTACTGGTGCTAATGACTTCTGTAAAGTGGGTTCAATAGTTCCCTGGTATAACGTTTATAATGATTCCAGTCAGTACCTTTACACTGAACACGCAATAGCGATGGGTGAAGTAGGTAACTTGATTAATCAGATTTATATCGATGATGAACCAGTACTAGCAGAACAGATAGCAACAGAAGGTATTATTCCTTCTACAAGTATTCTTGAAAAATTCAGGCCATATCTACAACTAGAAGTAAGATTTGGTAAGGCACAATACGCAGGTAGCAAATCACTAGGTTTACAATATGGCGGCAGTCGCTGGAATAATAACTTTAAAGGTATTGGTGTAGTACAGATTGGTTGTGTTATTAAAAAGACTCAATCCAGTTTAGAAAATGACATTCTTACTAATGATAATTATGTACTAACAGTAGAAATTAAAGGTAAGTTAATCCTTGATTTGAATACTATGGCAATCAGTGCTTCAAGTAATCCACCAAGTCAACTCTACGATTTCTTGACTGATACTGTTTATGGTATGTCAATTGATCCAAATAACATTGATTTAGATAGTTTCCATACTGCGGCTAGTTACTGTTTACAATATGGATTTAACTCAGTTGGTAACATAAATTACAGTGATTCATATAAATCAAATATTGAAAAAATTCTAATGACATTTGGTGGTGTTACTTACATTCACGCCGGTAAATTATATCTTACTCTTGATATTCCCGGTTCAAGTGTTGCTACCTTCAATGAAACTAACATGTTTGGTAGTGTTAAAATTACTACTTCTGGTACTACTGATTATTTTAATTGTATTGATGCCTCATGGACTAACATTCAGAACTCTTACAGTACTGATGTAATCCGTATTCCAAGTGATATTTCACAAAGTGATGTTATCGAATCTGATGGTACTATCATCCCTAAAGCGATGGCGTATGATTGGGTACATAACAAAGACCAATTAACTTACCTTGTTAATATTGAACTTCTTAAATCGAAGTACTCGCACAATACCTTAGTATTCACTACTGACAGTGCCTGGGATTTACAGGTTTGGTCAGTTATTACTGTTAACTTCCCTGAATATGGAATTGTTAACAAACAGTACCGGATATATGGTAAGGAAATAACTACTTCAGTTGAAAACGTCGGGATGATGACTTTAACTTGCCTTGAATACAATCAGGGGATTTATGAAGGTGTTGATCCTGGTGTGTTCCCTGTAGATGGTCAGGTAGGACAGGTAATTTCAGTACTTCCACCAAGTAACCTACAGGCAGTGAAGAAGGGCGGCACAATCTCAGGTAACGTAGTAACTCTAAGCTGGACAGGTTCACCAGACCAGTACTTACGCGGCTACTACATCTACTACAGACCGGCTAACGCGGCAATCTGGACGTATGGTGGTTCAGTAAACCAGTACGTTAGCGTGTTCGATTTATTCAATCTTGATCCTAGTATCAACTATGATTTTGGTGTTGCGGCCTACAATAACCTTGGGATATTGTCACAACGCATTACCATTTTGAACATCAAACCAGATTATGAATTTACTTTGCCTAAGCCAACTGGACTACGTTTAGTTAATAACGATCTAGGCGGTACTAATACTACCAGTGGTGATTTCTTCATTGGATGGGATGATCAATCGGCATTAATTGTTAACAATCTTCCATTCGGACAGTACTTTAGCAAGTATCAGGTTAAGGTTTATAACACCAGTGGTGTACTACTGAATACTTATTACAGTTCATCCAATAGCTTTAACTATACATTCCAATATAACAAAGCTGATGGTACTAACCGTAGTGTAATCATTGGCATTACGGCAATTGGACGCACAACGGGTACATATTCACAGGAAGCATTGATTACTGTTAAAAATCCACAAGCCCCATTAATTCAAGGTTTAGTAGCACGTTCAGCGATTGGACAAATAGTTTTTGAATGGTCAGATGCGAACAAACCAAAAGATTACGCGGGTGTCTATATTCAGATTAGTAATACCGAAAACTTTAGTAGCATTGCTGCTAACTATATCAGTACTAATCAGTGGGGTGATTGGGTAGTTGTTCCAGATGGTCAGTACTATATACGTGCTGGTATGATTGATATTTTTGGTGCCAGTGAAATTCAGTGGTCAGCAATGATACCATTCTTACAACAAACACAAGTACCGTTTAGCCAATTGAATAATGATGTTGTTGATGGTGTTCTGTCTAGTTCAGAATTCAACACTGTTAAAACTCAAATAATCAATGATGCTAAATTTACCGGATGGGCTGTCAGTGTAAATAACAATGGTTATGTATCTGGTATCGCTTTAGCTAACTCAGGTACTGAATCAGTATTCACTATCATAGCGGATCGTTTTAGTTTGATTAGTTCTGGTACTGCCGGAGCAAATACTAAAGTTTATCCATTCGTAGTACAGAACGGTACTACTTATATGAATAACGCAATGATTCAAAATGCCGCTATTGGTACTGCTCAAATAGCAGATGGTAGTATAAACGCTGCTAAGATCATCAACGGTAGTATTCAAAACGCGAAGATTCAGGATGGTGCTATTACAAATGCGAAAATCGCAGATGCTCAAATTACAAATGCGAAAATCGCAGATGCTCAAATTACTAACGCTAAAATAGCTGGAGCTATATATTCTGATAACTATATTGCTTCAGGTGGTGTAAATGGATGGATTATCGATAAAAATGGCGGTTTCCAGATGGGTACACAAGATGGTAATGGGCGTATTGCCATTGATGGTAATGGTATTACTGTTCTTGATGGTGCCGGGGTAGTTCGTGTAAAAATTGGTAGATTATAATAAAGGGGGATCAATTCCCCCAATAAGGAAATAAAAAAATGGCAATGGGATTTACAATTACGCCAGATGGCTGGAATAAATCAATTGATGTAACAGCAAGTTCACGAATACTTAGTAGCCTTGGACGGAATCAAATACAACTTAGTGGTACTGGTGATAATGTTGCTACTTCAGTACCCCTAGAACGGCCTTCAACGGGTGGTACATATCTTTGTATTCCCAATAAGGCGGTATATATACAACCAGCATCAGCGACTGGTATTCCAAATGTTAATATTCTTCGTAGTGCTTCTGTAAGTGGCAGTACTTTAACTATTCGTTCTTATCAGTACTACCCAAATGTACCCAATACTTTCGATATTAATAGTTTTGAAGTACCTGCAGCACAACCTCAAACCTACGGCATAGCAATGTATGACTCTACAGATTTTTGTACTATCAGTGATGTTAGTCGTTTTGGTTACGTTACTTACAGGGCGGTGATTGATATCAATGGTGCCTGGACATTACCGGCAAGTATCCCCAATCGTGATTCATGCGTTGTATTCGCACGTTGGGAGAATGGGAGCACTCCGCTCTACTATGACAGGGCAACATACCAGATACGTACTTACTCTGCCTTTGGTAGTACTGATGGTGCGGCTATGGGTGGTCTTGTTAGCGGTATAGCTATCGTAGTCGTAAGTACTGGTGTAACGCCTCCAGTACCTTCTAGCGGCTATGGTACGTTGATTAGAAATGCTCAGGGTGTAATCACATTTAGTTCAGCATGGCCTCCTGTTATCTGGCGTGGTGGTATGTTCAACTTCCCATTCTATCTTGATAACTCAACTGGCAGTCCTGCTAAGGTTCAATGGAACGCAGCAGCAGGTAATGTAGCCCTTCCAATGGTTCCCTTGGGTTCTTATGGGTTCATGTGTGGTGACTATGCCAGCGTAGAAACTTATAAAAAGCGTCCAGTATGCTATTCAGGACTTCTTATGAGTGGGAATAGTGTCAGTACTTATAGAGCTATGCCAGCAGGATCAAGGGTTGCGTATGAGTATTCACCTGTTCGTGCCCAGATGGGAGTTTCAGTACCTGACCTGCTCCCAGTTGATTAGTACACCCCGATGTTAGTAATGTCTTCATAAGCCACATGAGGACATCCCCATGAAGAAGCGTTTTTCCGACCAACAGATCATCAGTATTCTCCGCGAGGCTGAAGC
>Ga0308166_1001159_pt1 | contig 29158 bp, 33 predicted proteins | sample PhyCR2_2_FD_202137 | JGI IMG/M metagenome (GOLD analysis project Ga0308166, IMG submission 202137) | Phyllosphere microbial communities from UC Gill Tract Community Farm, Albany, California, United States - DLSLCC.R2 | ecosystem: Host-associated > Plants > Phyllosphere > Unclassified | place... | reverse complement strand
TCGCAACGCATGGGTGTGAATTGGAGTTAAGTGATATTGCAGCGCACTGATGCTTACCGTGCCGAAAGAAGGGACATATAAGATAGCGTTACCGACCGGTTAAAAAAGCGTTCCAGGTACAGCCGCGAGTCAAACCCGCTGCCATAAGCAGGGAAGTCAGAAAGCGGGAGTGCGGGGCACGCTCCATGGCGTCGGCCGGTAATTCTCACTGCGGCTTGCGACCAGTCAAATCTGAGGCTTTCAGGTAGCGTTTTTATTGTCATTTCACGGGATGACGGGTGACAGCGCGGGCTTACCCGCCTGCGGTCTGATCCGGCTGAGCACCCGAACCGGGCGGATTAAAGGGCCGGGTCCAGAGAGGATCGTCCCGCCAGAGTTCGGGAAAGCCCATTTTTTCCCACGTGACGCAGGCCGGCGGCTGTGCTATCAGCGTATCAAGCTGCTCTTTAAGCCCATCACTCCAGGAAACCTGATCTGAAAGATACTTGAGAATGGCCAGCCTGCAGTACAGGGTATGCTTGCGGTGTGTAAAGTGATGCTCATAACCATTGTTATGCATGGGCGCAAATACCATGAAGTGGCGATTCCATACCCGGTTATGGTGCGCGCAAAGGTTGCGCAGGTGCGAAAGAGTGTGGAACCAGGAGCCAATTACGTCATGGCTGTTGAGGCTGAACATGCGCGCAATCGCGCGCTGATCGCTGACGGGAATACTGGCATACATCGCCGACCATGTCCCGAACGTCATGGCCTCGGTGATCATCCACGAGGGCGGACACACGGGCGTGCTGTAGCGTTCGCGATAGTGCTGAATGAAGACCTCTTTGGCACCGGCTATCTGGCGGAAAAATTCCTGATGATCGTAGTCAGGTCGCATGATGGCGAGATTCATAAACCAGTGGGCGCCGTAGCGGGCCGACATGTGCTCTGACAGGCAGGTGCGCAGGGCCACTTCAACCTTCTGGATCTGCTCCAGAATGATAAGCCTGAGGCGCCGGTCAAATTCATACAGATCGATGACCTGCCCGAGCGTGGTGCCTGAAAGAAAACGTTTGGGTTCGTGCACCCGGGGCACGCGCTCTTCCGTCATCCGGTAAAAAGGATAAAAGTAGCCCCGCAGCCGGTAGTAGCCTACGAAGCGGAGCGCATTTTCGGCAAGGTGCTCGTCCTCTATGACCAGTCCGCGCTCGCGCAGTCTGGTAATCAGTTCGCCGGGCAAGCTGGTTGGTTTTTCATAAGCTACTTTGCTGCGGGATATCCCCCTGGCCACTGCTCACCTCACCACTCCGTGGAAAAGCCAAAAAAAACCCGCCAGTTTGCGCTTAATCTCCTGAGAGAACATAGGCGAGGCAGGTGTTGTTAATAGTAATTAATCAACGCATGGCGAATACGTCAACCGTTTCAGTACCTGTTAAATGGCCAGACCAGTCTGCTTAACCTGAGCTTCGGCAACGTATTCATACTGGCGGAAGTTGTCGCTGAAAAGTGCGCCCAGCCTGAGCGCCGCCTGATGCCATGCTTCTTTACAAAGCTAGCTGCTCCTCCTTCGTTGGACGGCCGCGCTGCCGCATATAGCTTTAGCTGATTAAGCGTGCGCAGCACCATGAACGGTGATTATAGCGGGGCGCCGGTCAGCGGATCATTCAGCGCAAAGTCCTCCCGGGTCAGCGGCAGGATCTCGTTGAGCCGGCCACCGGTGTCCCACAGCGCGTCAATAAAGAGGCGCGGGCATCTTCGAGAGCAGCACGGCCATCTCGGGGACGAGCAGGTAGCGTGGCATGTCGGTGCCTTACGCGGCGGCCAGGTTGCCCGGCGTGATGGAACGTATTTTCCCCTGTCTGTCCAGCGAAAACCACGGGAATAAATCGATCTGCCGCTGATCCGTTTCGGATCGGTTTTCCGGCTTTCTCCCGTATACGGAGAATAACCTGGACGGTGAGTATTAAAAGCGCGGCGCCTATAAGACGATCGCCGCCGGAACGCGGGTAACTTACTGACGGTTAAAGACAATGCGGAAAACAGCGGGGCAGGGGACTTACCAGGCACTCTTGGATGGAAGCCTGGGGGCGAGGTCATTATCAGAGCGGGAGGGATCGCTGCGGCGAGCGTGTTTAAAATCTGGCGGGATTTACCCCTGTGCTGCTTTCAGATTTCACGTAGCGGCGTCTAATCGCAATCTGCTCCTTTCCTGCTTTATGGCGGGCGAAAACCGCCCAAAAAATCCGCTGAGCGACATTGCATGATTTTCCGGTTTCCGGATATATACCATAAAACGGAACAAAACAGCAGGCGTGTGGCGGGCAGGGCGGATCCTGAAAAGACCCGTTTAAGCCTGGATAAGGGGCCGCGGATGGTGATCGGACACCGTATGTTGTGGTCCATACCGTAAACCGCCCCCTGACGCCCGGTTTCCGGTTATTACAGAAACCGGAAAGGGCACTACGGTGAACGTAAGAGTTTTCAATGAAGAAAACACACTCCTCGGTTACAATGCCTGAAAGATTAGCGGAGTCACATCATGAATAATTCGCGTACGGTCAAAACGCTGAAAATTACCGGTTTGTTTGGGCAATACGATGTCAGGATAGAGTTTAACGACCTGACCGTCATTGTAGGAAAAAACGGGCTGGGTAAAACCACACTGCTTAAAATTTTGAAAGGGTTCACAACCGGCAGGCACGAATTAAATTACGTTGAAATCTGTGAAAGTATTGAAGTCATTTTTGAAGACGGAAATATCATATCTTACGGAATAATTAGTGATGAGATGACCAAAGCCGTTGCAGGAAAAGGATTACTTCATCACATAATGAATGATGAAAAAGGTATTGAGACTTTCTTCAGTCAAATTGAAGGGCTTAACGCCGTCCTTACAGAAGAAGAAAAAAAAGACCTGGCCGAGCGATTTATTGAAATATCGATGAAGGACAAGAGATTCATCGATACGTTGACAAAAGGTTACGGCGAAGTTCTTCAGAAAAATAAATCTCAGATTTTCTCTAACAAGTTTCATACTAGAGAACTCATTGACAGTGTAAATGTTCGATATATATCTACCGTCAATATTTCAGCAAATGCAGGGAACAGCATTGACTTGGGTAACAGTATTGAGAAAAATCTTCTCGACCTGGCGATTCATGAGGAGCTGCGTCTTCTGCTGAAGAAAGCAGACGTCGCCGCAGTTGATGCCTTCAAAGATCAGTTGAACGCGTTCCTTAAGGAGTCCGGTAAATTTGCAGAGCTTGATCATAATGACTGGATTTTCCTAACAGAAACGGGTTCTTCGCTGAACCTCGGCCAATTGTCTTCCGGTGAGCGTCAGCTCGTCTATATCCTCGCGACCGCCGCCAACACCTGCGGGAAGCAGACTCTATTCCTGATGGACGAGCCGGAAGTTTCACTGCACCTGAGCTGGCAGGAAAAGATTATTGACGCGATCATGGGTATACATCCACAGATGCAGATTATTGCCGTGACGCACAGCCCCGGCATTATCATGAACGGCCACATGGATGCGTATGTTGAAATGAAAGATATTCTGCAGGTAAGCGGAAATGTCTGATTTAACGGAGATTATGCGACGCCCTGAATACATCAGAATTTACACGGGTATGGAATCATCCGGCTCGCAGAAAGGGATTATTCATATAGAAGATGCAACGGACCGGTTATTCTGGACGAAAATCGTCAATACGGTGTGTCCGGGACGATATGACATTAAGCCGTATTCCCAGCCCGGCTCAGAAGGGAAACGCAAGCTGGAACAGGAATATCAACGACTCAGTAAAGAATATCTTGTTGCCGTAGACGGTGATTATGATTACTTATGCCCTGACAGAAATGAATACGCTGCCGAACTCAACGCAAATCCGTTCGTCCTGCATACGTTCTGCTATTCAAGGGAGAGTTTTATCCACACACCTGAATCTATTGAGAGTCTGACCGACTGTATTCATCTGCATGAAAAAACCAACTGCCATACACTGGAAGCGTTACAGCGTTTTTCAGTGACGGTCTATGACGCACTGCTGGTATTTTCATGGCTTCACAACCGGGAGCAGCACCGATTTAAAGACTCCGACTTCAATGAAAGCTTCCGTCTGCCTGCCGGCGTCCTGCTTCTGGACGACGACCTCGCTGTGAATGAAGTGGCCTTTGAAAGCCTCAGTCGAACCGTACAGCAGTATACAGACGCACACGTCACCTTCATCAGTGATCGCGATAGCTTCACGCAGCATCAGGAGGTACTCCGGGCGCGGGGGATCACGCCTGAAAACGCGTTACTATTCATCAACGGGCACCGCCTTTTGGACGCCGTCTTTCGCCCCATCTATGAAAAACTGATACGAAAAAGCAGAAGCATCGACAATGAGTGGGTGGAAACACACTATCCGGAGAGTGAAACGCAGGACCGTAAGAACCAGGTCAGAAACCATTACAAGGAGAACTGTAATGCTCGCCAGCTGCTCAGCCGCTGCGAAGCTTACACGACTTCCCCGTTCTGGCAACGAATCACGCAAAAGCTGGCCGAGGCTGAGCGCACCGGCTGAGATTGTAAAGGCTGACTATCCTTCCTTTTGCGTATCCACACCACGGCAGCGGATACGCCTATCCTCCTCATCGCTGTACAGTCCGGGGACATCGTGAACACTTGTTCGGGGACATGTAGACACTTACAACTAAGGCATAAGAACCCGTTTATGGAGTCGCTATGAACTAGCTAAAAAGTGACATTACATTACAAGTAATGTTGAGGCTGTTTTTAAATGTCCGCTCTCCAGCTAAATTAAAATGTCCGTCAGGTCTTGCAAAATATCTCCTTGCTATGAGCCTGCAAGTCAGCAAGCGCTTCAAGCAAGTCATTTTCATTCAGTGCCCGTTGGGGCTTCTTGGCTGGATCCTTTTTGCGTGTCCTGTGCGTTGTCGGAACTGACAGCGATCGCGTGTTGTCTTGTTTATCCTGCATCAGCTTAGCTGCAGCCAGGGCATGTCCCAGCCGTTTGTTTTCTACAATCGCGCCCTGGTCAACCTCAGCCAGCGGATCATAGGCAGAGCAGGGAAGTGCAGCATTGTTTCCCCAGAGTTTAATTCTGCCATCGGGATAGTGGTACACCTCAATGTATTTCCGCATTACGCGCCGACTTTTTTCATTATCTTGAAGCAGATAAAGAGTTTTATCATACTGAACTGTAAGTGATTTTGAGACCCTGCGAGGTTCCCGCCACGTAAATATCTGTTCCAGATTATCACCAGCATCAAGCGGCCGGTGAACGTCAAAATCGTGCCCTGGTGCCTTCGCAAACCGCCGGTTGTAGTCTGCCATGAACTCAGCGGCAAAAGCGTTGGCGGCTTCCGGCGTGCTGATTTTGCGCAGCCCTTTGACCAACCGATCCTGAAGCGTCAGATGTGCACGCTCCACGCGACCCTTGGCAGAACTGGTGTTGGCGCAGATGCCCGTGATGTTGAGCTCGTTCATCGCACGCCCGAACTGCGTCTGGCCGTCACCGCCAACCGCATTTTTGTTGTTAATGCGAAACACGCTGGCTTTGTCGCTGTAGAATGCCAGCGGTTTACCGTGCTGCTCCAGATAGCCGCGGGTGGAGTCAAAATAGGTGAACGTGGACTCAGATTTTACGAAGTGGAGCTGCATCAGGCGGCTGGTTGCGTCGTCAACATAAACCAGCAGCGTGCAGGCGGGGCCGCGTTCCTCAAACCAGCGATGATCGCAGCCGTCAATCTGTATAAGTTCGCCAACGCAGGCCGACGATACCGTGGCTGCTGGATCCTCGGCGCACGCATTATCCGGTGGATCCAAAGTCCCGCTCGCACCATCAGCTGACGCACGGTCTCTTTAGCCAGCACAACGTCATGGAGCTCGGCCAGCTTCTCGCAGGCAAGCGTGGGACCAAAGTCGGCATAGTTATCGCGGATGATGCCCAGAGCAAGCTCAGCAAGGCCCGGCAGAAGCTGGCGATTACCACGCAATCCCCGGCGACGGTTCGCCACAGCCAGCGGCCCGGACTCGCGATAACAGACGCCGACAGTGCCGATCCGTTATGCCAAGTCGTTGTGATGCAAGCGAGGTTGTAAGCCGGCCATCAATGACGTCCTGCAGGATCTTGAGGCGGTTAACGTAAGCCGTCATCAGTTGCGTCCTCAGCCGGGAAACCCTAGAAAAAGGACGATAATGCGGACATCTCAATATAGCCACAGGCGGACATCTGAATTTAGCCACTACAAGTAAAGTTCGGTTAATGCTATTTATGTTAAATAAGTGATGTTGATGTGCAACGCACAGCCCTAAGCTTGCCCATAAGTGGCTTAACTCTTGGCACTAGTTTGCCACTTATAGGTATTATTTCAACCACTTGAAAACATGTCATAAGTTGATACCGAGTCAAGTAATAAACATCTCGTAAATTCTAAGATGTTTACGCATGCAAATCTGTAATTATTGCAATGCCTCCATCGTTGTATCCAACAAGATCTCCCCCATCGATATATTTTTCGAGATAGGAAAACACCAGGTTTATTGGTGTCTCCCAATTATTTCTAAGATAGTTGAGGAAGTAATCGAATTCTTCATTAACCTGTTGGAAATAAGCAGAAGGCCCATTTAGAAATAAATGATAGTAATAATTTAAAACTGTAGTAAAATCTTTAACAACATAATGCGAGCGTTCAAATTGCAATAAAACTTTATGTACACCTCTATGTTCTAATTCTTTAAAATAAACACCACTACCTTCCCCATCTACAACACCTATACCAAAAACACACAGATCATTTTTCTTATCCCAGTAAGAATTTAAATTTAGTTTGTTGCCATACAATCCTTCAACTTCACCAAAAATAGCTACCTTTTCTTCTGCTATTGAACTTTCAACAATAAGGCATAAATCTGAATAATTTATTAATGAGGTGGGATCATATTGCTCAGTGAATTTTGGAAAGGTTGTACTGAACCTTTCTCTCAATTTATAGCTGAGAGTGCTATCATTGCCTGAAACAAAGAAACTGAATTTATCAAGGTTTTTACTAAAGCACACCCCATATGAATCTTCAAGTCTTTCTAAAAGTTCAACTATTATATGCCCACCCAACTTTTGATTAAAAAAGCTAGTAAAGAAGTATTGGACACCCCAGTTGTTTATATGATTCTGTATTACACCAAAAAAATTAACGGGAAGAGATCCTCTCAATGTTGCCAAAGACCAGTCTGGATACCCCATTAATTTAATAGGAGAGTACTGGAGGTTTTTATGCTGATCTATACATTTCAAAATACTATAGAAGTGTGTAGCCCAATAAGATCTAACTTCTGGGATAATTATCGGGGACAAAGGCTCAATTATGCTTCTTTTACCACTTCTCATAGTACCTCCATATTTAATAAACTATGATTTATTTCTTTCAATTGAGAATGCAGTCACGCCTTTAATATCTGTAGTCTTTTTGATGAACTTTAATTTCCCACCTTTTGCTGTTGGCCATGATGCCTCTAAGTTTTCGTCTATGTAAATTATATTACGACCGCTTGAAAGCTTAGTAGCTCTGAACACACATTTTCCGAAAGCTTTAGGATGTGGTGCATCCTGTAACCCTGCTAAGGATATAATTGCCTGACTTTTTGCTAATCCAATCCCAATATCCATGGGTTCAAGATTATATCTTGCTTTTAGGGCTGCGTTTACTAATTCCCTAGTCTTTTCTAAACAGTTTTTTGCCGCAGCATGCGCGGAATAAATTGCTTGTTCAGGGTTATCTTTATCACAGCGAAAAAAAGCTAATATTCCATCCCCTAAGTATTCTGTTACTGAGCCTTTAGACAAATTTACTGTTGCTTCAAGTGCTGGTAAAAGCGCTGATGTTTCATAAAAAACACGTTGTAACTCGGAAATATCCCCCCTATCTTTTGCTGTCGCACACATTAAATGTTGAGTTGAATCCCTCATATCTACTACCATAGCTACAAATTCATCAATTATCGTTTCATTTGATCTAACAATGTTATGTCCGGGTATTCTGGATATGGCTTCATCCTGTGCATTTGCTTTTATTAAATCACGGCTCTCGCTGCTTTCTAACATTAGCTGATACCCACCATTCTGCCAATGATACTCGGCCTTATCTAAAGATATATTAATAAGTGTGGATATTTTTTTTATTTCATCGCTGGTCATATCTTTTAACAAGCTCCATATTTAAAACATATTGATAGTACAACCCCCAAACTAAGCCATGTAAGGGTTAAATTAGTGCATATCCGTGACTTGCAAGATTTAAACTCTCTAATTAATGAAACTTTCATTTTTTCAAAAGACAAATGATTTATCAAATCACTATCTGTTTTTGGGAGTTGTGAAATGTACTCCTCAATTTTTATTTTAGAACGTATGTCTTTATGTTTCATAAGAGATAAAAATGAAATTGGTTCAATGCCTCCGGAATAAAAGATATCTTGAGGCTGGTTTCCAGTAATATGCTTGTCAATCTTGTTAAGTGACTTAACGCAACTGAAAAGAAAAGCTATAGAAAGCACCCATGCTAATGTAGTAACAATCAGAGCAAAATCATAATAGATGTTTATTGCCCAAAGTTTTTTTGCTCCAGAAGTTATTTCACTTATAGCAGCAAGAGGTAAAAAAACTATAACAAACAAAAATCCGATTTTCACATCAATGGCTCTAATTGTTGCTTGAGTATCATTTATAGATTGATATAAAAATTCAATGGTCTTATCAGACATTTTGGTCTCTAAAATTAAGTTTATTCAGACTTATCTTATATTAAATATTGATAAAGTTAACAAAAAAAAGATTAAGAATGTTTCAGGAGTTTTTTAACTCAAATTTATATTCTTATCTAATTCACATTCATTTTTCATCGAAATTTAAAAAATGTTGACTGTTTAAGGAATTTAGCGATGTAACAGACCTAAAAATATCTCAACTTTATATAAATCGACGTCAATGAACTCTTTTGGGTCCTTACCTGCGACTAGAGCAAACGTTACAAAATACTAACCTTATATAATTATGTTTATATGAAGCTGGGATCCGCCTGAGGATCCGGGTATGATGGGGATCGGCCCTGTACGGGTTCAGGGCGAACAATAGTGCGGCAGCGCTGCGTGAAATCTGCAGGGGTAAGCCCCTGCTTTTTTCTCAGAATTCACGTAGCGACGCTAGGCGGATAATCGGCGGAAACATGACATATACGGCACTCCTGCCGGGACTGACCGGCCCGGAGGACAGCGACATCACCGGGCGGCTGCGCGAGTTCGTCAGCGATCGGGAAGCCTTCTCGGACAACACGTGGCAGCAGCTGCTCAGCGTGATGCGCATTGCCGGCCGCTGGGCGGCAGAGCACGGCCGGTCGCTGCTGCCGATGGCGCCGGCCGATCTGCGCGATTACCTGCTGTGGCTGCAGGCGTCCGGGCGCGCCTCCTCCACCATCAGCACGCACGCCGCGCTCATTTCAATGTTACACCGTAACGCCGGGCTGATGCCGCCCAACGCCTCGCCGCTGGTGTTCCGCGCGGTCAAGAAGATTAACCGTACCGCCGTTATCGCCGGTGAGCGCGCCGGGCAGGCCATTCCCTTCCGCCTGCGAGATCTGCTCGTACTCGACGCGCGCTGGTCCGGCGCCGGTCGCCTGCAGCAGCGGCGCGACCTGGCTTTTCTGCACGTGGCCTACTCCACCCTGCTTCGCATCAGCGAGCTTGGCCGCCTGCGGGTGCGTGACGTCTCGCGCGCGGCGGACGGCCGGGTTATCCTGGACGTCGCCTGGACCAAAACCATTGTGATGACCGGAGGGCTTATCAAGGCTCTGGGCGACCTCTCCTCGCAGCGGCTTACGGAATGGCTGACGCTTTCCGGGCTGGCCGGCGAGCCCGACGCTTTCATCTTTGGGCCCGTTCACCGCACGAACCGGGCGATCGCCGCCGCGGAGAAGCCGCTTTCCGCCCGGGCGCTGGAGGATATTTTTGCCCGCGCCTGGCAGGAAGCCGGCGATGCCGGCACTGTGCGGCCGAACAAAAATCGTTACCGTGCCTGGTCCGGTCACAGCGCCCGGGTCGGCGCTGCCATCGACATGGCCACGAAGAAATACAGTACCGCGCAGATCATGCAGGAAGGCACCTGGAAAAAGCCGGAAACGGTGATGCGCTATATCCGCCACGTTGACGCGCACGCCGGGGCAATGATCGATCTGATGAAGCAGCATGTCTGATCCACGGCACCGGAGGCCGCAGTGACAGCTGATGAGCCTGAGAATACAGCCAGGGTGCATTTCCTCCTTAACACTGTGAGCGACCGGGATGGCCCTGATAAGAGCAAAGGGGCGGTGGCGACAGAGCAGATTTTCGCCGGGCGTCACCATGTCAATGCCGGCTTCCTGCACAGTTCCATAAGGTCCGGGTGCCCCGCTGATTTTTCACCCGTGAGAGCGGTCCTGGCTTTCGATTCGTATCACTCCTGCCTTTTTTATGCGACTCCGCTTCACCACATCCATGAATTCGGTGAACACTTCACTGCCGGCGTTCAGCCCCGGCATGCGCTGAGTCCACTGTCTTCACAGGTTACCTGATCGAGGCAGTATTTCCGGTTATGGCTGAGCCATTATCCGAACAGTTTTTATGTTTTATCAGATGGTTAAGTTGAGTTAAAAAGTAAGTGGTGTCGGTGGATCTTTTCCGGTAAAAAATAGATTCCGCCTTCTTCAGAATTCACGACAATGCCTTACTACTCCCCGGAGAACAGCCATCTCGCGCAGCGTTCCGCACGCTTTGTTCGTCGTATGTTCATGATGCGACAGTTAGGCACCACACTATGTTTTTTCCCGATTCTTTCTGTATTAATGGAAATGGATCGTGGCCTGACGTTTACCATCCTGCTGTCAGTGAACGCTTTTATCTGGCCATGGCTGGCCTATCGCCGCGCGCTGCGCGCCAATGATGCCACCACTACGGAAAAGCAGAACCTGATCCTTGACGCTGCGTTTGGTGGCATCTGGGTAGCCCTGATGGCGCTGAGCCCTTTCCCCTCGTTTATCATAATGGCGGTGCTGGCGTCCGATCGATACGCCGCCGGCGGTTCAGCGCAACTCATCGCCTCTGTGCGGGCATTTGTTTGTGCTTCTGGTGTGGTGTGGCTGATGAATGGTCTGGAGCTGAATATGACCTTCAGTATGCGCACTGTCTGGCTGAGCATTCCGCTGTCGACATGCTACTTACTGGCGCTAAGCGTAACCTCGTACAATCTTACCTTGCGCCTGCGTCAGCGTAACCGCGAGCTGGAGCGTATCGCGTTGATGGATCCCGGGCTGGAAATTCCCAACAGGCGCATGTTCGAACGCTGCCTTGAGAAAGCCTTTCTCAGTTCGCGCCGCGGCGATAGCTCCGGATACCTGATGCTGCTGGATATTGATAATTTCAAGGCAGTTAACGATAACTGGGGCCATGAAGCAGGAGACTTCCTGTTAGCTGAGATCTCCGCCGTTCTGCGGCAGCACGCGGGCATGCAGGACACGCCGGCACGCTTTGGCGGAGATGAACTGGGCGTCATTTTGCATCATGCCAGCAACGAATGTGCAGTGGCGATGGCCAGAAGCTTACAGGACAAAATCCTGCAGATACGTTTACCCGCTTCGGATGATTTTCGTTGTACGGTAAGCATTGGCATCGCTTCAGCTACTGAGGCTGAAACCATAAACCAGTGGTTTCACAATGCGGATGAGGCTCTTTATGAAGTAAAACGGTCCGGGCGCAATGGCGTGCGCTTATGGCAGCGAGCCTGGCAGGCTGGGAGTTGAAATATTTATATACCAGGAATGAATTCGCTTCACGGATCCGTGCGCGTACGGTGGCAGGGTAAGAGCCCTTTTAATCCCATATCCGGTTAAAATGTGTAGCGGGTCGATTCAGAAAAACTCAGTTCTGCAGTGCTCTTACAATAATTATGGTGTTTATTGCCAGCAATATGCTGCGCAGCTGACTTAACCGCCCCGTGCTGCACCTCAGCCCTCCCTCCCGTGATATCAGGCAGGACAGCCGCAGTTTTCCTTGACGGATCATCAGCAACGACTACTATGGAGAAATACTCTAACAAGACCAGCGTTTTGTGACCCCAGTTAATCCGCGCTTATGCGCGGTTTTTTTTCATCAGGCAGAGAGCCGTTCGTCTTCAATGTCAGCGATCAGCCTGCGGTATGGTATAAAACGCTCAGCCCGTAATGCCGGCCTGTTTACCTTCCGGTTTTGTATCTCTCCAGCCCGCTACAGACGGCCTGACGTATTGTGCTGCAGCGTCAATCAATGCCATCGGTAAGAAAATTAAATGCAGATTTGATCGCCCCTTTGCAATAACTGGCGTTGCAGAATTCCTCGCCCAGGGCTGTATGAGGCACAGTAGCGGCCTCATGTGTCATCAATACATACTCAGCGCCATTCAGCAACAGCACGGGGGTCAGCCGCTTTGGTATGGGGCTTCCGTTAAGACGCTCTGATGGCATAAGCGGAATAACCAGTCGGCGATTGATGCGGCCAATGATATCACTGGTTATATCCACCATCAGGGGAAAGTCAGGATTTTTACCTTTAGTTCTGTAAACTACATACTGCATCCGTCAGAAATTCCTGTAGTTATCTGAAAAGCATCCCGTTTCTTCACCGATACGGTTCAGCGTATTGATCCCTTCGGCATTTTCTTCCTGCCAGCGTGAGGCAGCATAACGACGTAACTCTTCATCAATAGCCATGGACAGGGTACGTGAAAGATTCATCCCCGCATCGCGCGCTTTGTTAAGTAACTCTTTATCAATAGATAAGTTCACGTTCTGGCGAGTAGCTGCTTTGGCAGTCATAAACTATCCCCTTCTGGTCGTGAGCAATTATGGTACGCGCAAATGTACGCGCATGAATATTTTAGTTTAGCGCGCGTAAATTTGCGCGTGTTTTAAGCATTACTTGATCAAACCCGCGGCTGGCTCATTTCGGCCTTTCCCCGGAGCTAAGGCCGCCCCAGAGCTGTGTAAAGTGCGTCGCTGCCCCTTAATGCCGAGTCAGCGACATGGAGGCGCCAGGTATTTTCGTCATTTTAAACAAAACATCCCTGCTGCGGATCGTGGTTACCGCCGCAGCATCTGCCGTAGCCGCTTCTGTTGCCAGCGGCTGATCAGTCTGCGGAAAAAAAACGTCCTCATGCCACGAATAATCAGCAGTGCACACCAGATTCCCGCGACCCACAATGACCATACGCTGGCCGGGTTCGTAAAGTGGTTAAGAACAAGCAGCAGCGCACAAACAACGATAGCTGTAATAACTGACCGATAAAAACGGCCTTCCTCAGCGAGGTTGCTCTTCGCTTCGGCAATTCTCTGGTCGAGCGCGTCATCGCCCGGCGCATCAGGGCCCGAAAGATCCGAAATGCTTACCTCAAATACAGCGGCCAGGGCGCTCAGTGTTTCCAGGCTGGGCTGATCGCCATTCTCGATACGTTGCACCGTGCGGACACTCAGTCCGGACAGTTCGGCAAGCTGCTCCTGGGACCAGGCTCGCGCAAGACGCAGCGATCTGTATTTGTTGGTATTGCTCATACTATGTCTCCGAATGGAAGGTGGTCAGCGCAAAGTGTTGCCCAGACAATCCTGCACGACCACGATCCTAACCCGACAGTAACCTGACAACGGTCTGACACGCCGCTTTAAGGTTTTTGAATGCCTAACTTCAGGAGCATATACGGTCGGATTTAACATACAAGTTAATGCGATTTCTGCTTCAGGCAAAAAGCGTACTGACGCTTTGCCGTTTGCCCGTATTTGGTAAATATCTGCCCGTATCCGGCTAATGACTTATTGATACCTCACAGGCGTGATGGCAACAGGATCAAGATTGCGGCTGAGTGCTTTCAGAGCCGTCTTCATCGGACATAATGTACCCACCCCAGTAACACGACAGTCGGACTGACGCCACTCTTCGCGCAGCAGCGGATGTTCTTTGTCGATTGCCTGCAGACGCCGCAGGTCATCAAGACTTTGGCCCTGGAAATAGACGTGCAGGAAGCGCTCGCCGCTCTTCGTATCCCGCCAGCGCTCAAAAACCAGACTGCTTCCTGGCGGAATGTTTCCACGCGTATAGCCAGAAAGTGTCCACGTAAAGTTCATGAGGGTCCGCACCATGGCGATGTTAGTATCGTGGGCAACCAGCAGCAGCCAGCGGGTGTCCGGCAGTTTGTCAGTCGTCCTGGAAACACCCTGTTCGACGCCCTGCAGCATGGCGTTAAGCAGGATAGACCCGCGTTTCTGCGCGGTATACATTACATCGTTACCCAAATCGTAATTTGCGGTGAGCAGCGGCAGCACCGCCGTGATTTGCGCGGATGAGGTGATGTTGCCCCACGCCAGCTGGCTCAGCGGCAGGTTTTCACTCCACCCAAGCCGCAGGGTTTCAACCATGTTAGCCAGTACGCTCAGGCCGTCGATGGAGGTTTTGCCACTTTTATTCTGCTTTATCTGCCAGGGCTTGTCGAAGTAGGAGCAGTCAGCATCAGAGCTGCATACCGCACGTTTAAGCGCAAGAACCGCCGGCTGCAGCGCCCGCTGACGTGCAACTAAATCACCTGTCACGGCTTTAACCGCTGCCAGTTGTTTGGCCGGATCGGTATTGGTTGCGGGAAACGCTTCTGTCTGAAACAGCGGATCGTCTTCTCCCTCAACCCGATGAACCTCCACGCCGCATCCGGGAAACGCCCCGTCAACCAGCGCCTGCGCCGTTGCGCGGGTGCGCTGCAGCGGGCTGGCCCGCACATAAATATCCCGCGATTGCGGGCAGCCTGAAGTCAGCAGACCCAGCTCGCGATAATGTTCGCCCTCCCAGCGGCCTTTGTTCGCTACGGCGGCATAGCCGTGACCGGTGAGTTCACCGTCGTGTGTGGTCCAGGTTGTCCAGGTGCGATGCGTGGCGGCTTCGATATCCTTACGGTTACCCGGCGTGGGTGGACGAATTCCGTGGCGACTAAGTTCGACGACTTTCTCCAGCTGATACTGTGTGTCCGCGTGCGCCTGAGAGGCGCACAACCACAGTGCACCGGCAATAAACATGCGTGCTGCGGCCTGATGTCTGCGTGGCATCATAGTGTCTTCCTTATTGAACTGGTTAAGAGATAGAAAGGGTGCGCTGTTCCCTGGCGTGGCGTCTCGCCACCATGGCGGCGGTGACAAAACACAACAATGCGGAAACCAGACCGGCTGCCACCCAGAACAGGGACAACGTGTGAAAATCGTATATTTTTTTGCCGTTCTCAACCACTGACGTTCTGTCGATGATGAAACCAGTGAGAAACTCACCAAAACCCGCACCAGCGTAGCTGACGATTCCAATGGTACCCAGTGCAGCGCCTGCCGCCTTACGGGAAGAAATATCCACAGCCAGCAGGCCGCCGAGGAAGCAGGTCAGCGCACCAATGGTGGCGCCAAAAATGACCATGGAGATGATGTCGGTGTAGTAGCTGTGAGGTGACCACAGCATTAGCGCAAAACCGCCTGTGTTAATCAGGCTGATGAACCCGGCCATGATACTGCGGTTTCTCGCGAAGAAACGATCCGACAGCACGCCCGCGAGGATGGTGCCGGCAATTCCCGCGATGGCATTCACGCCTATAATGGCCGAGGCTTCAACGGTGGTGTAGCCCTTACCCTGCTGCAGGAAAAAAATGCCCCATGAGTTGACGCCATAGCGATCTATGTACATAAAGGCTGAGGCCAGAGCCAGCGTCCACAGCGCCGGGTTGCGCAGCGCGAAAAGCTGGTTTTTCAGAATGGAGCTCTTCGCCTCATGTTCTTCCAGGGGCTCGTTGCTGATTTCATGAATGGCCGGAAAGCCGCAGCTCTGCGGGGAGTCTCGCATAAACAGCAGCATGACCACGACACCTGCTGCACCCAGCGCGGCAGTGGAGAGATAGCCCATGTGCCAGCCGTAACCGGCAATGACTGCGGCGATCACCATGTAGGTCATGGCCTCACCGATGTTATGCGCAGTTGACCAGATCGAATAGAAGGTGCCACGTTCTTTGGTACCGTACCAGCGCGCCAGCGATACCGCGCACGGCCCCACGCCCATTGACTGCGCCCAGCCGTTGATGCCCCAGAATATGGCCAGCAGTATGGCATTGGTGGTCATGCCCATCATCAGGTTCATGCCTGCGCTGAGCAGCAGGCCCAGGCTCATAAAGCGCACCACGTTTGCGTGATCGGCGATAAACCCGTTCACCAGCTTGCCGATGGCATAGCTGAAAAACAGCGCAGAGCCGATCATGCCCAGCTCAGAGGGGGATATACCGAGGTCCACCAGGGCGCTTTTGGCGACGGTAAATGATAGCCGGCATACGTAAAAAGTCACATAAGCCAGCGTCATCGCCAGAAACGTCTGCCACCGGACGAAGCGAAAGCGCTGTTCATTAAAAGCACCGGCGTGTTTCTCCGGGCTGGCGCGGAAATAGCTGAGTAATCCAGACATCATGTTGTCTCCGAAAGGCGGAGGCGTTGCTGATTGCTGTGTATCATCCCTGACTGCCGGAACCGTATTGTGTAGAGTACAGAATCAGAAGCCCTGCCCGTGCAGGTTAGCGTAAGGGTTGTTTAACCCATTGTTTTAATTGTGGGTATAGTGTTTCACTTGCCAGCAAAACCGGGTTGCCACGCGTGATGCCATCGTCAGCCAGATAGTCGTTTGTTGAGCCGCCAGCCTCGCGCATCAGCACGATGCCGGGCAGACCATCCCATGGGTTCATATGCGGTTCGTAGTAACCAATCAGTCGACCTGCAGCAGCCCAGGCGCTCATCAGTGCTCCCGAGCCGTTACGAACGAACATGCCGCCGTGCTGCAGCAGTTCATCCAGAAATGGCAGGAAATCCGCGGAGGACACGCGGTGCGAGGTCCCCACGCCCATCACGCCGCCTGCCACGGTGGGCGCGGCATGCGGTGTGATCCGCCGGTCATTGAGCCAGGCGCCTTGGCCGAGCAGAGCGTGGAAGAGTTCGTGATGATTAGGGTCATACACCACACCAATGACCGGCTCTCCGTCTGCCACAATCGCCAGTGAAAGGCACCATGTGTGCAGTCCGTTAAGAAAGCAGCTTGTGCCATCAATCGGATCGACGACCCACAGCACGCGCTGCTGCGCATCCACGGTACCGCTCTCTTCACCGAGAAATCCATCTCCGGGGAAAGCTTCTGCAATGCGTGATTTTACGTAAGACTCCACCTCGCAGTCGGCGCGGCTGACTACGTCCTGCAGGTCATTTCCCTTGTGTTCGGTGAGCAGGCTATCGCGCTGACGATACAACTCATAGGCCATCTTTCCCCCGGACTCCGCAAGACTGCAGGCAAAACGATAACGCGCCAGAAGCGAATCAACTTCATGGGTAGCCATAACTTCTCCTTGGAATGCACACGTGTGCATTTTGAGTTAAAAAATTAGCCCCGCAGGGCAGAAATGAGTCTGGCTGGATCGCAGAGATTAATCTGTGACCAAATCCACACAAAACTAATTTTTCATTATGCGCTTTGACGAACTATTAATTTCACCGATACAGCGCGCTGACGTGCAGGAAGATCAAACTGTGCAATCCGGGTGATGAGAAGATCGACAGCCTGTTGTGCCAGTCCGTCCGTATCCTGCTGAACAGTGGTGAGATGGTAAGGATCCCAGCTGGCCTGCGGAATGTCATCAAACCCGATGACTGCAGGAACAAAGTCACCGGAGTTCAGCGCCCGCAGGCCGTCTATTGCCCCCAATGCCAGCATGTCCGTGGCGCAAAGCAGTACCTGGCATCTGCTGAGCTCCTGTGCCGCCGCCCGGCCTGCAGCATAGCCACCGCCAGCAATAAAACGTGAAGTAACAACAAGATCTGGCGCGGAGTCCATCAGCGCCTCATAGCGTTGTTGCGTGCTGAAATTGGTAATGTGTTCGCCGACAAAACCGATATTCCGCCAGCCCTGCTGGCGGCAGTAGTCGGCCATCAGCGCCATACCCTGCGCGTTATCACTGGCCACGCGATCGCAACCTGGGAGTTCAGCGTGGCGGTTAATCAGCGTGACCGGAATTTTACGCGCCAGATACTCTTCAGCCAGCGACAGCGGCGGCGCACCAGAGGTGATGATGACGCCCGCGACGTGGTAGCTCAGTAGTTGCCGCAGCGAAGGGGCCAGCTGTTCGGGGTCGTCGGCATTCATCAATAGCGGCATAAAACCGTGAAGGGCAAGCTGGTGGACCAGGGGAGAGAGCAGCTTGCTGCGAAACGGATTATCGAATCCGGCGGTCACGATGCCGATAAAGTTGCTGCTGCCGGTATTCATAGTGCGGGCAATGATATTGACCTGATAGCCCAGTTGCTCGGCGGCACGCATTACCTTCGAGCGGGTTTTATCTGCAACGGATGCACCGGGCGTGAAGGTTCTGGACACCGCCGAACGGGAAACTCCCGCCAGTCGCGCCACGTCCTCTGCCTTTACCCAGTTTTTCCCTTTGTCATTCATCCGTTGTCCACCCTGCCGATTCATATGCACTAATTACACAGGGAAAGCTTACCGCAGGGCTATAACTTTTTCAGGAGTGGTGACCAGAAAGGAAATCATGTTGATTGCAGGACATGGTTCTTGCGGCTCAGTCGTAAAGGATTTAACTTCGTCAGGGATAGCTCAGTGGAGCGAAGACTCAAGTTGGGCAATAATTTTTTTCTCCGACTCCGACTCCTCTTCTAATGGCCGCAGATGTCCTCTGGTCACCGGTTCTGCCAGCGTAAAGGAATAATGGCCGGGCATATTGATATGTCCGTGGCAAAGCAGTGAGAGGCGTGCGATATCTTCATCATTCAGTGTTTCACCCTGCCCCCGGAGATGCCCCAGGGGGGCCTATAAATAGTGTCCCATAATACGTATACGTCGTCAGACGCTTACCTGCCGGTAACAAACATTGTTCAGCGTGGTGGAAAGCCCGGCATGTCCATCCCTTCCGGGTCTTCTGATGCATCCCACTGCCACCACTGGCCGGCCCCGTACTCTCTGTCGTACAGGGCTGATTTGACCTGTTTACGCTGCAGATAGTCCGGGGTGTTCATGCCAAACACCTCCATCGGCAGGGCTTCCATGCCGGCGACATCCATCAGCACGAAGTCCGGGAAAACATCCTCTTCACCGTCGTAGCGCAGCGGCTTGATAAAGGCGCGCTTTTCCTGCCACAGACGTTCCTCAACCATTTCCTCATAGCGTGAGTCCAAGGGAATGTAGCGCGGGCTTACGGTCATCAGCGCCGAATCGATTATCCTGCAGCTGCTGCGCGGCAGGTTGCGGCCCTCCCTCCGGATAAAAACCGTTTCCGGCGGCTCGGTTTCACAGATAACTATTACCCTGACTCCGCGGCGCCAGTCTCCCAGCTCGCGGGAAAAGCTCCGGGCGAGGCGGGCCCTGACGTCATCCGGCAGCTGCAGCGCCGGGAAACCGGCAAACAGCCCCAGCGGAAGCGTATGCTGCAGCCGCGCATCGGCCGCGTCGATCCAGGCGGCCAGCTGGGAGATCAGGATGAGGCGACGTGACGCCCTGCCGGCGTCCTTCGCAATATGGCGGTTCTGCGCAGCCTGCGGCGAATCCTTCATGGCCATCAGCATCAGCGACTGCTGCAGCGGCACCTGTCCGATACGTACGCGTGCGGCCATTTCATTCAGCCGCCAGCTGACCCAGCCCGGATAGCGCTTCTTCCGGTCAAAGGCGGGGTGCCAGACGTTGATGCCGGACTGCTCCCAGAGCAGGTGCAGCAACCCAAGCAGGCGCATTGAGGGCTGCCGGCGCCGTTTAACGGGGCCGGGGCTGACTGACCTGCTCCCCGTTGATTAACACACCGCGATGTTAGTAATGTCTTCATCAGCCACATGAGGACATCCCCATGAAGAAGCGTTTTTCCGACGAACAGATCATCAGTATTCTCCGCGAGGCTGAAGCCGGGGTTTCTGCCCGTGAACTCTGCCGTAAGCATGCTATTTCAGACGCTACTTTCTACACGGCGCAGGAAGTATGGCGGTATGGAGGTGCCCGAGATTAAGCGCCTGAAGTCGCTTGAGGAAGAGAACGCCAGACTCAAGAAGCTGCTTGCCGAAGCCATGCTGGATAAGGAGGCGCTTCAGGTGGCTCCGGGCCGAAAGTACTGACGACAGGCCAGAAGCGGAAAGCCGTTGAGTTTATGTGTGATGCGACCGGTCTGTCGCAACGTCGTGCCTGCAGTCTTACAGGTTTGTCTCTGTCGACCTGCCGCTACGAGGCTCAGCGTCTGGCGGCTGATGCGCATTTATCAGGGCGCATTACTGAACTGGCACTGGAGCGCAGGCGTTTTGGCTACCGCCGCATCTGACAGTTGCTACGCTGTGAAGGCCTTCTGGTTAATCACTAGCGCGTATACCGCCTCTATCATCTCAGCGGGCTGGGCGTAAAACGCAGACGACGTCGTAAAGGACTGGCAACGGAACGTCTGCCGCTGCTCGGCCCTGCAGCGCCTAACCTGACCTGGTCGATGGATTTCGTCATGGACGCGCTGGCCACCGGTCGCAGGATAAAGTGCCTGACCTGCGTGGACGACTTCACGAAGGAATGCCTGACGGTCACTGTTGCCTTTGGGATTTTAGGTGTTCAGGTCACGCGTATTCTGGACAGTATTGCGCTGTTTCGCGGCTATCCGGCGACAATAAGAACTGACCAGGGGCCGGAGTTTACCTGCCGCGCGCTCGATCAATGGGCCTTTGAGCATGGAGTGGAGCTGCAACTTATCCAGCCCGGTAAACCGACACAGAACGGATTTATTGAGAGTTTTAATGGACGCTTTCGCGATGAATGCCTGAATGAGCACTGGTTCAGGGACGTCAGTCATGCCAGGAAAACCATCAGTGAATGGCGTCAGGATTATAATGAGTGCCGCCCGCACTCCGCGCTCAATTATCAGACACCGTCTGAATTTGCGGCGGCCTGGAGAAAGGGTAATTCTGATAGTGAATGATCCGACATTACTAAGTGAGCGTTGTATCTAATCCTGGGGCAGGTCAGGAATGTTATGTATAAAATGATGAAAATATTTAATAGTCCTCAGTAAACGTCTGTTGTTCGCTCATAGCTGCCCGTCATACGTGCTCAAAAACAGGCTTAACGTAGGATATTTACCGTTTTCCAAGCGGACCCCAAATGTATTGATATTCAGGTCCCAGCGGATTCTCTGTGACAGTAGGACGTGGGTTCCCCCCGGGGGTGCACCGTGTAGGAAGGAAAATCCGTGATTTCTATATTACTGAATGGCGTAAAGATTTCGCCTGCAGGCAGACGCCGGCGGAATCCTTCAAGGACGGACTTTTCACCCGCAGGGCCGACGGACGGCATCGATACCGACATGCTGTCAGGAACGATGCGGGAATAGCTGCCTTTATCATCCATCCGCTCCAGCATTCTGAGCTTCAGCGTCAGGTCAGAACTGCTGCTTTTACCCGGAATGGTCCATGTCGATGAGACCTCATACACTGCGCTGTCCTGCTTCCTGTTAACCACGGTTCCCCGCATCTGCAGTACGGTCGGCTGTATCATTTTTCCGTCGCCCGGCAGATTCTTACTGCATACCATAACGGAGCCGGACGGATAGGCGGCGTTCAGGTGTATGACTTCATCCCGCGTCGCGGCAGGCGTGGCAGGCACGACACCTGCAGACGCAATGACTCCGGCAATCAGACCGGCAGCCAGGCGTCCCCGGATCCCTGCCCGCGGACTGCTCACCCGGACGGTCAGCGGGTGAGCAACCGGACCCGTAATGCCGCGGACTATACCATCTGCCTTCATCATCATTTTTACTCCATTTCCTTTAAATCCCGCCCACCGTCAGGGTTGTTCGGCCGCAGCGCTGGCGATCGCATCCACTGCGTGTTTAACCGAAAAGGACAACCCATCCATATCTTTCGGTGAAAAATGTAACCAGTAGCACAGATGCGTACCGTAGTTCTGGTCGGTATGACGAGTTTCATAGTTTACGCTGAATGAATGAACCTCCCGGTTGCCCAAGCGATGGTCTGTGATTTCGCAGTAACGCAGATAAAGGTCCCGCAATTCATCAAAGAACTCTCCATCTTTCAACGGGCCCCCTGCTTTGACAGCTTCACGCTGATCCATGAAATAGCCCACGGTGGCTTTTTTGGATTTAAATTCCTTCTGACCAATCTTCACCGGTATTGAACGTCCCATTTGATCTCCTTTCTGATTTGCGGACAAATAGTCACAATATGTAATTATTTCGCGCAGCACAATCGGCTGACCACAACATTGCATCTGTCACTGCAATGATTTTTACCGATGTTATCATTTCTTTCCTGATAATAAGCAGTCATATAAATACCCACTTAAATTACCGCATCACCTTCGGCGCCGGATCCGCTTTCCGGCCAATATAGCACTTTCCCGGAAGTGTGGCGCGCCCGCTGCGGCGGATCAGGCGCCGCTTCACTGCCGGAACCTCCCTGACGCATCCCGTATCTTGTGCCTTCAGCAGCCGAATAAGCCACTACATGTAGTGTTTAGCGCAGAAAGCTGCCCCCGTACCTGAAAGATCCGGTTCTCCCTTTTTTCGGATCTTCAGGATTTAACAAACGCGTACATGCAGAATGCAGTGAATTCCGAACTGAAGCGGCACATAATCAATGATTATGCAGACATGGGGAATATAAGAATGAAAACTATTAACCAGCATGTGACTGACTAAGGCTTCACCTGACTACACTGGCGTGGGGTAATCAACTTTTTACATCAGCCTGACTCATAGCCGCCTGCCTCCGCACGATGCAGCGTAATGACTGAACCGTTCTGAACAACTGAGTATAAGGTGCTCATGACACCGCAGTTTATCAGCGACGGCGGGTATTGCTTCCGGTCTGCTTTACCCCGCGCTGTGAAAAAGCATATTCCGGCCTGTTAATTCATAAGTAAATGCTGTATCGAAGAGCAGCTGCATCACGACAGAAATATCATATATTATTATACCGCCTCTGCATCCTCATCACCTTCAACATCATTAACCCGTGCCCTGTCTGAAATCCTGCTGAAATTCGCCTGACAAAGCAGGACTAACTGAATGTTTAATAAGAAAAAATGTTATTTACCAACCTGAAATAACTGAAATAAAATCATCAGAGTAACTATTGTGATTATATTAAACTCTTCGTAAAACCAGATGATTAACGGCACTTAATTCACCACTGAAATTTAAAGTTTAATGTGCCATGGTAAAAATAAAAACATTAACATTCAGTTAATTATGGATAAGAAATATCATCATCACATCACTACCCCTTGATTCATACCAGAAGGCGGCTATCATTTATTTTCTAGGAATGGAGGATATTGTTTTGGAATTTAAAAAAAATAACTTCAATGACATATATAACCAGCCTACGCCAGAAGAATACATATCTCAGCTTTCCGCTCTTGATTACCGACGGCATGACTTTGTTTTCGAACCGCTCCTGCAGAGCGTAGATTCTTTCATGAAAAAAAAGGAAAAATGCAAGGTTATCGATTTGGCCTGCAGTTACGGTTTTAACGGCAGAATAGTCAAGCACCGGCTCCCCTATGGTAACTGGGAGCATAAAACGTCCTCTCCCACTCACTCTGCATGCAGCATCATTGGTATTGATATCTCTGACAGGGCTTTAGCATATGCGTTAAGAGAGAAATACATAGATCATCTTATATGCCAGAATCTTGAGACAGAAAGCCTTACGCAAGATAATTACGACCTCCTTTCAGATCCCGATCTGGTAGTGGCTTCAGGAGCATTCAGCTACGTGGGTGTAAAATCCCTTGAAAAAATTTATTCTCATCCGGAAAACAGAGCCGATTTTATTGGCTGGCCAACATGCAGTTTCGACAAAACCGAATTAATTTCATTTCTTCAGGAAAAATTCAGAAGCGTCACAATACATCCTGATGTTTTTCCGATGCGCAAGTTTGCATCGTCTGAAGAGAAAGAGTCTTATGTCGCGAATATGAAACGTTTCAACCCTGAATTTATCAATAAAGCCCATGATGCTTTGAGCGTATTTCAGGTAAAGGCGCAAGGGAGAAAATCATGAAAAAAATCTTGCCCCCTATAGGTATCAGTCACACGACCCACCGTATTGAAGATCTTTATCACAACAGGCTGGGCGATAAAGGCCCGCTGATTTTTCACCCCGCAGCGCAGCCAAACAGCTTTCCACATTTCGGAACAGTGACCTCGTTGATAAGTACGTTTGCTCTTGCAAAGAAACTAAAAATGACCTGCGGAGTAGATTCCAGGGTGCTCTTCTGGGAGCTCGAGAATGCCCCAGGCGATACCTATGAAAATAACGGGACTGTCTATTACAGAATGCTGGGGAATACGCCTTGTGCGGAGCACGGTGTCAGTTCAGAAAGACACCTTGTTGAGTTCCGTAAGCTACTGAAAATATTTTCTGAAATGTCCGGTGTTCCGTTCACAACCTGGAGCTATGACGAATTTCAGTCAATTCCACAGGTCAGAAAAATAATTCTTGAACTGATCGACAGGGAAACTGATCTTGCCCCATTGCTGTGTCCCTCTGAGAAACGTTTCAAGGTCCGTTTTTTCTGCCCGGCCTGTCACTTTGCTGAAAAGCAGGGAGGCCATTTTGCCGGACTCACGGCCGATGGCGGCAGGGTATACCAGTGTCAGTGTCCCGCCCACGGCAGTTATGAGGGTGTCTTGTCAGTCAATAACGGTGACCTGTTTGACATCAATACGCCTGTAAGGGCTCTTGCGCGTGAGATTTACTATATCCGTAAGATGAAAATGGTGGGGGGGCAGAACATGATGAGTGACGGGGCTGACTGGGTTCAGTATGCCACGCTGAATATGGAAGCATTACTGCGCTGCGGCATTCCGGTGGAGGATCACCCGCTCCGTTTCTTCTCACCAGTCATTCTTGATGAATACGGTGCAAAACTGGCCAAATCAGCTCAGGTTGGCTCTGACCGGTATAAGCATCTGGCACGTTACAACGTTGACTCCACACACCTTGAACGAACCTTCGGGGACGATATTTATAACCGTCTCTGGAATGAGGTCTCAGGCTGGCTGGATCATCCACGTAAGGTTTTCAGGAACTATACCATTAAATATTTCGAAGAGCTTTTGGGGCGTTAACATGAACGTATGCGTATTCTGTAGCTCTGGCGACGGCCTGAATCCCCTTATGGGCGAAGCTGCTTTCATGGCGGGAAGCCGGTTAGCAAAACGCGGGGATACAGTCATACACGGAGGTTCCCGGGGGGGACTGATGGGCAAGCTTACGCTCGGAGCGATCGCTGAAGGTGGGCAGGTTATTGGGATAACCTGTACCCAAGTGCGCGCCACAGAACCTGCTCAGCAGGATGGCGTACACATCATAGAAGCCAACTCACTGGCGCAGAGGAAGATGCTCATGATAGAGAAAGCTGATGAGTTTCTGATCCTCCCCGGTGGATTTGGAACTCTTGATGAAACCTGTGAAGTCATCACTCAGAAGCAGCTTGGACTTCTCACCCAGCCCGTGAGCTTCATTAATGTGGATGGATACTGGGACGATTTGTTTGCGTTTTTTAACACTGCTGAGCGTGAAGAGATGATTATTACCGCCGGACGGGATACCTTCAGGGCGTACCGGTCACTGGACGAGTATTTTGCCTCAATATGATTTATTACCTTCTTAACGGCACCCTGATACTGCTGCTGGGCCTTTTCTGGGCCTCCGAATCGGTGCTGGGAAAGCTGCTGATGGAACGCGGCGCGGGCGTTTTTGATTTCCCCATAATCCTTAACTTCGGGACAGTCATCGCCATGCTTGCGGCTTGCACCCTGAAAAGAAAGCCACGACATAAGGCTGAGTTCTCGTGGGAATCTGTCGCGTGGATGCTGTGTACGGCATTGACGCTGGTTTTCATTCCCTACTGGATCCTTTACCTTTCCCTCAGGCAAATGAGTCCGGCTGAAACGTCGCTGCTGACAAGCCTCACCCCCGTATTCTCCATGGCTTTGGGCGTTGCCCTGAGCCAGATGAAGCTGCAGATCTTGTCTGTTATATCTCTTGGTTCAGGAATTGTCGGGGCGGCACTGCTGATTTTACCCCAGCTGGACAGCAGAGCCGGGGGCGCACCGCCTTTTTCTTACTTTATGATGTTGCTCGTGCCGCTTTCATATGCCGCAAGCGGATACTTCCTGAAGGCGGCATTTAAGGCCGGTGTAACATATACGCAAATGCTGATTGTGACTAACCTGATATCAGGATGTCTGTTTCTGACGCTGAATAAAGGTCTACCTGCCAGTATGCCGCTGAACAGTGCTGGCCTGATTTTAACCGGCATTACATTCAATATAGGTGCAATTGCACTGATGATGTTTATATCAGGCAGGACAACACCGTTCTCGCTGAGCTTTTCCAACCATGCCACGCTGGTCTTTTCCTTCGTCCTGACGGCAATATTTTTTGATGTCAACTTTAGTGGAATAATGTTTGCATCAATCGTTCTGGTCGTCTTGAGTTCAGTTCTGGCCCAGGTAAAAAAATGAATATACGGTTTGTGACGAGCAACACAGTGAAGTTTACAGATGCCGCCCGCTACTTCTCTGCCAGTGGTATAGGGCTGGAGCAGGCGGAACTGGCTGTACCCGAAATTCAGGCGGATTCAGCTAACGAAGTCTGCAGGGCTAAAGCTGACTATGTATCAGGGCGTCTCAGCGGGCCATTTTTTGTCGAGGATAGCAGCTTCCATATTCCTTCACTGAACAACTTCCCTGGTATTTATGCGCGCTATGCACTGGCCACGCTCGGAACCGAAGGATTGTTAAGATTAATGAAAGGACTGGCGAGCCGGGAATGCTATTTCAGAAGCTGCGTTGTATTTCGCGATAAAAATAACACTTTTCATGAGTTCAGTTTTGTCAGGGACGGTTTATTTATTACAGAGCACACTCATAAAAATATCACCGGGTGGTCAGAACTTTGGGGAATAATTGGTAATGCAAATCTGAACAAGCCTTTCAGCGAACTATCTCCCGAACAGAGATCGGTAATGGAGAGCGGATGGCTGAAGGAAAATGCCTTTACCCGGCTTATTGAACATATCCGAGGAGAACATGGTGAACAAAAGCATTTATGATGACATTACCTTTTTTTCTTCATACCTGAAAGCGCAGGATGAGAGAGCGGCAGGCGACATGAATGCCTTTGCCATTCCGGAACAATATGCACTCCTGCCCATAATGGAAGGTCTGTCAGTGATCGATATGGGTTGTGGCACAGGGGATTTCCTGCGGTATGCCGCCCGAAACGGCGCCGGTCGCCTCGTCGGACTGGACAGCTCTGAGCGCATGATCAGGGAAGCACTGAAACGTAGCGAGGACTATGAGATTGACTATATATGCGGAGACTTCGCGACAGCCTCAGAAACAGAAGCATTCGACCTCTGCTTTTCATCGCTGGCATTTCATTATGTCAGTGATATCAGTGCACTGTTTAATCGAATCAGCCGGTTGTTAAGACAGGATGGCACACTCATTTTTTCAGTTGAACATCCTGTCGCCAGCGCTCAGTTAGCACGCTGGCATGCTGATGAAAAAGCCAATGAAACCTGGGGAGTTGAAGGATACCTGGCTGAAGGGGAAAGAAAATCACGCTGGTTCGGTCAGGAGGCCATCAAATTTCACCGACCATTCTCATCCTGGTTTAATGCTCTTCAGACGGCAGGTTTTCGTTTAACCAATATATCAGAACCCTGTCCCAGTCAGAATACACTGGATATTCGCCGGAAGGCAGGCCTTGCCTCAGACCGACCAGCCTTCATCGTTTTTAAAGCCATAAAAGCCTAGTCCACTTCAGCCAGTTTTTACGGCTCTGCCTTATCTGACCTCATCCAGCCGATCCGAATCTCTGCCTGCCATCAAAGTTCTGCGGCAGAGATCCGGTTCTGCCTTTTTTCGGATCTCAGCGGAAAAAGACAGAACAGAGGATAGGTCTGGCATATCCATATCCCCGGCATCTGCATAGGTGTTGCATACGCATATGTTAATCATCTGCATCTGCCTCACCTATACATATGCAGAACATCTACCTATACTTAGCATAGGTATAAATATAAAGACCAGTTGGCCAGGAGAAAGACCATGAGAACCGTATCGATATTTAGAAACGGCAATAACCGTGCCATCCGTCTGCCCCGCGATCTGGATTTTGAGGGGGTAAGTGAGCTGGAGATCGTCCGGGAAGGAGACAGCATCATCCTCCGTCCCGTCCGGCCGAACTGGGGCTCATTCCTGCAGCTTGAAAAAGCCGATCCGGACTTTATGGCGGAGCGCGGGGACGTTGTCAGCGACGAAGGACGGTTTGACCTGTGAACAAAACTTATATGCTGGACACCTGTATCTGCTCGTTCATCATGCGCGAGCAGCCGACCGCCGTCATTGAGCGCCTGGAGCAGGCGGTGCTGCGCGGTCACCGCATCGTGGTATCGGCCGTGACCTACGCCGAGATGCGCTTCGGCGCCACCGGCCCGAAGGCCTCGCCGCGTCACGTACAGCTGGTCGAGGAATTCTGCGCCCGGCTCGATGCCGTCCTGCCCTGGGACCGCGCCGCGGTGGACGCCACCACGGAGATTAAGGTGGCGCTGCGCCTGGCCGGCACGCCGATCGGCCCGAACGACACGGCGATCGCCGGACACGCCATCGCTGCCGGCACCGTGCTGGTGACGAACAATGTGCGGGAGTTTGAGCGGGTACCGGGTCTGACACTGGAAGACTGGGTATGACAGGCGGCCCCCGTTTTCCACCGTTCCGGACAGGGGCCCGTCCCGCACTGTCTTCTGCGGATTGGGCTTCCTCGCGTGCGACTCTGACAAGCACCACCACCTAAGAACTGGCCATGGCAACCCGCTTTCCACCATTCTGTAATGCCACGCCCGGCGCGGCGAGGCTGGCACGCGTTTCAGAAGCCTGAAGGCATGTTTCTCAGGGAAAGTGGCCAGTCACCCGGCCATACATATCTGTCTTTCAGGATCCCGGCACTGTATCCAAGGCAGACACGAACCGGATAATCTGGATAAATACGATCCATTTCA
>Ga0308166_1001157_pt1 | contig 29224 bp, 34 predicted proteins | sample PhyCR2_2_FD_202137 | JGI IMG/M metagenome (GOLD analysis project Ga0308166, IMG submission 202137) | Phyllosphere microbial communities from UC Gill Tract Community Farm, Albany, California, United States - DLSLCC.R2 | ecosystem: Host-associated > Plants > Phyllosphere > Unclassified | place... | reverse complement strand
TAAAAAGAGCAACGTTCTTTTCGAAATAGAAATGTGAAGTTTCAATTAAAGGTTTTCAGATACATAAAGTGGGTATGTTTTAGAAAAATACAACAAATGTTTGAAGGTAAAGAGTTGTAAGATGTTAGAAATGCGAGTTCAGAATTTTTTAAAAGCCGATTAAAACTATTGTTTAAAAAAAGGCCAATAAACTGGCCTTTTTCAGATTACTATTTTATTAATAATTTAACTATCTTGTACATTATAACCATACTGTTGAATGCCAGCTCCCATGTCCCCAGTGTAATTATGGCATGCTTGCATGTAAGTTTCGGCATCTGACCATAATACTCCAGGCACCCCAGAATCACTTAAAGGTATTATTGTTACCTCATCTTCAATCTGTAATGTTGGCTTAGTGATAGAGCATTGAATCTGGATTTTATGAGCTTCATGGTTCCATTCTATTTTTTTAGCATCCCAGCCTTGACTACCACCTACAACTGTTAACTCAATATTTGATTCAGTGGGTGTTTGCTTTATTAACTTGAACTCCATAACCCGAATAATTGAACATGGATCATGATAACAAGATTCAAGTTTCGCCCCCTTCTGTACACCAGAGAAATTAAACGTTGTCTTTGGTTCTATCATTGATGGAGTTTCAGATTCTGGTATTTTTTCTACTGTAGGAATCGTTGTCGGCTCTAGTTTTTGTTTAGGGTTTATCTCATCCATGGGCAAAACAATCTTTTTTATTTTCCAGCTTAAACCATCACGCTCCATAATGATTTTCACATCCGAACCATTCTCTTTATTTTTAAAAGTTACCTCAAACATACTCATTGATAAGTACCGAGTTCTGTATTCTATCTTTGAGGTATCTGTTCTTTCTTTATGCGTATCTTCTTCCTCTTTACTACCAGTTAAACTTTTTCTAAGATCCTTCCCTTGCAGCATCAAGGTCATACCTTCAGGTGTTACTATTGCATCGACCATCTTTTCGGCCAAAGTTGAAACCATCATTGCACCTAAAGCTTCCCAACCATTAGTTTCTTTAGCTGTGATCTCTTTTAACATATAAGCATTCATCTGATCTTTCAGACTTTGGCGTACACTTGTATAGTCAATATAAGCAGAAACCTTTTCACTATCATTCTCTTTCAATGCATTCTTAATACTATTTAAGATGATATAAGGCGAAGCGTATAAATACCCAAAAATCAAAATGATTAATCCGAAGATTACCCCTATAACTTTTTTATTCATGATTTACTCTCTAATTGTAAAATAATAAGTAGAAAATAATTCTACCTAAATCATATACCCTATCTTGTCTTTTATATTCTAATCAAAATTTACAGCTCAAGACTTTGAATGAAAGACAGATCTATTTATTCCACCAAAATTATAGATCATCACTTATTTTCACAAGTTAGCTCCCAAATGAAATTTCATAAGAAATCTAACCTTTCTATAAATTAAGAATTAACACTAAAAGATAAAATTATAATTGATAGGCAGTTATTTTAACCCAACAAAAAAACCCCTAAGCCGTTAGCTTAGGGGTTTTCGTAGAATCTTACGATTCTGAATATGGTCCCGAGGGTCGGGATCAGAAAAGATTTTAATAACAGAGGTTTAATCAAAAATATGTGGGTAAATGTGGAGAAAGGTACGATTTATGGTGATTTTTATATAGCATCAAAAGAAGTGCCAAAATGATGAAAACTCAAAATTTCTAATGACAAAAAAAACAGGTAACAAAAGTAACAGATTTAGAAAATATTAGTTAAGTATATGAATAATAATATAAATATATTAATTTTAAAAAGTAACAATCAAGTAACTTCTAAGTAACATGTTACCCACTTTTCAGGTAACAGAGCGTTACTAAACAAATTAATAATTATCAATAACTTAATTAACTTGTTACCTAGCTTGTTCCTTAATGTTACCTTTCCTAGTAACAGGTTTTTATTAATTAATTCATGTGTTTATATATAGTTTTAGGGGTGTGTTACCTAATTTCAGATTTTTTATTTTGATTTTAAAAAGCCTGTTTTGGTATATAACTTTTCAATGATTTCCTTTCTGTAGAAATTTAGGGAAACCGTGTAGAAAAATGCAGAATCAATTTTGTGTGGTTTTGCTCTAACGCATGTCATATCTACAGCCGTTTTACCCACAAATGTGGGTGGCTGATTTTTTGTAGAGTATTCGACATATTTACTGCCCAGGTGTGGTGGGGGGACAACCGCCCGCTCTGAAGGAGAATGAGCAACTTTGGCTCATTCCCCCCAGATTTTAGTCAGGCTTTGATTTGCTGGCAGATCTCGTGGACCTGAAGGTGTAGCCCACACATGATGGCGTTGAACTCATCACTAGGTAGGTCATCATCGAAGTGCATGCGTGATAAAGCAGATAGGTAGTGCTCTAGCTTAGACAGAGAGTCACCAATGGTTTCTAGCTTGTCTTCTGCGTTTGCAGGTTTGTTGCCAGCTTTAAGTATTGGAGTCATGTTAGTTCTCCCCTAGTAAAACTGGGCTTTTGAATACAACACACTTGACTGTTTTACCTGTTAATACACTGCGTATGGGCAAGTTAGTGTCCATGTATTGAGGATAGGGTTTCGAGCTAACTTTCAGTTGTTGGATTAAGATTTTACGGTCTGGTAGTCCGTGGATTACTTCGTAGACCTGAGTTAGATTCAACGCTATTAACTCAGGCTTATAGCCATGATTTAACTTACCTAAACCGTAATGATAAATCGCTTCCCAAAAATGTTTGAGCATTTGGTTTTGTTGTTCATGCACTGGTATGACTGCATGGATAGAAAGAGTTTCTTTGTAGAGTCGGTTGCCAAACCAAATTACTTCTACTCTGTCATTGTGGCCTTCAGCATTTGGGATGAATCGATTAACCGTGAGTTCAGGGCTGCCCGATTTAAGCTGCACTTTAGAGCCAACAGAAATACCCTGCTGTTCTATTAACTGCTGGTTCTGAAGAAGTACAGCCATTGCATTGAATGCGTTAATAAACGCAATTTTGATTTGAGCTGCTTTCTCGCCAGTAAAGCCCATGACCAAAAACATCCAACCGTCTTTGGTCATTTCATATTTTGGAAGTACACGGCCAGTTGAATCAATATATTCACTCAGCCCAAAATTGGGCTCAGTGAAATCTTTTGGACAATCTAATGATTCGATTGCACGTAAAACATGGGCATGGCGTTTCCCAAAAGCTTCAGCAACTTTTAGGCTATCGGTTTTGATTTGATGATCTTGAATAAATACGGCTTGGCTTAAGTCGAGTGCATTCATTTTGCACCGCCTTTCATCCAACAGATGATGCGTGATTTTAGAGTTAGTTTTTGCGCGAAATCCAAAGAAGTTAATCTTTGAAGACAAATTAAATCGAGACGAGTTGCTGCCTGAAAATTTTCTTTCATGACGAAAAGTCCTAATTATTCTTTAGGTTTTCATCACACTACGACGCCAATCATAGGGTGATGAGTTGCACGGAGTTGGCGTACCGATGATCTAATCAATCCGGCGCAACCGAAGTTGCCACCGTACAACCCACCATAACAAATCTTACGTCAAAAATTAGGCATAAGAAGTACAGGCGTAAAAAAACCGCTTACGCGGGTTCACGCGATTAGATCAAAACGAGACGCCAATCTCGACCACCAATGTGGGTGGTAAAATTAGAGTAGCTTAGATACTATACGCGGGTCAAGACTTTATAAAAAATTCGAAATGCTTCTATTTATTCTTTACGGGTTAATTGCTTGTTTATTAGTATTTATTAAATACCATCTCGATTTAAAATTTATACCGAATAAAAGAAAGTGGTATGAAAAGATAAGATTTATATTACCTATTTTCTTATTTCCTATTTTTTTTAGTATCTATTATTTTTGGGATCACTACCCTGAATATTTAATTAAAAATGATACTAAAGCTGAAGTTTCGAACAGTCAGCAAGAAAAAATAATCAATTGGCCTTTATCAACCTCAACAATATATTCAATATCTCAATATACTGAAGAGGAGCCAAAAACCAAGTTTCAGGAAATTGGTGAAAAGTATGGAACATATGGAGATACCTATGGTTCTTTAAACACTTTATTTACTGGGCTAGCCTTTGCTGGATTAATTATTTCTATTTTTATTCAACTTTTAGAGCTTAGACAAACAAGAAAAGAGTTAGCTAATCAAAGTCAAGCATTACTTGATCAGAAAAATGAGTTCGCTGCACAAACTAAAATTTTAGAAAAACAAACCAGTATCAGTGTTAATCAACAAAAAATTATTAATGATCAATTTAAAGAATCATTAAAAACAAATTTTTTAAATATTTTTTTTAAACTAGTAGATCAAAGAAATTTATTGATGAATGCTTTAAATATGCCATCTGAAAATGGTGATATTGCTGGGCATAGTGTTTTCGCTGAATATGCTAAAAAATTCCGTCAAGTTAGATTGGGTTTTGATCCAGAAATCCATGATAAAGATTATTTTGAAAGAACTTGGAATGACTTTACTGAACAAAAACACGGGTTTAGGGATTATCAATTAAGATCATATTTTAAAATATATAGAATAATTTTTCATACAATATTCTCATCAAATGCTATTAGTGATTCAGAGAAGAAATACTATTTAGATATGATTAAATCCATGATGGGATTAGAAGAAAAAATGACTTTGATGTGGGTCGGAATAGTTGAAGAACCAACAAATAGACTCTGTAATAAATATAGACTGCTACAAGGTACTTATAATAAAAATATGGAAAAAGCTGCAACAATTTTCTTTGAACCATCCGCTTTTGACCCTATAAATGAGTGGAAATTAGCTTTTGAAGAATATAATAAAAATAAAGAAAATGATGAATAATTTTTTAGGTTTTAATCAAATATGAAAAATTTAGAAAGTCTTACTCCCTTTATCAAAACATATGCTGGTGAAACTGTAGGTGGTTTGATTGTTCTTGTTTTGATTATATTAACTGTTTATAAAACAATATTTGATTCAGGCTTATTCCAACATTTGTTTATTTTAATTCGTTTTCGAAGATGGAAGATCGATAAAGAGATTAAGGAGCTAACTGAATTAATTAATCACGGAGGTCTTAATGAATATGTAAAAAACAAATACATTGATAAACGAAGAGCTTTGTATCTTCAAAAACAGCTGCTCACCAAAGAAGAAAGAATTGAAATTCTTGATATTCTTAGTTCTTATGAAGATGAAAAAAAGGCTGTAAGGTTATTCGATAGTTGTAAAAAAGTCTTAGAATATTGTCCTAATAAAAAAACACTTAATTTTAAGACTGACTATCACACAACCCCAGCACAAGCAGAAAAACATAAGTTAATAGCTTTATCTACCTATTGGGTTTTAGCTTTACCTGCGGCTGCATGGGTGTTATATGAACATTATCATTTATTATATAAACAGCCATCTAATTTAGATTCAAATCTATATGTTTTATTTATATTTGGTGTCTATACAGGCTGGGTATTTCTAGTTGCTTATTGTCTTCGCTATTTTTTGAAGCGAGCTAATGCTTGTGAATTATTAGGAATGAAGAAAATAAAAATGACCAAATTAATCTATTAGCAAATTCAAGCTACTATTAAGCAGACAAGTTAATTTGGCTCTGTCTGTATTGTTCAGCTTCATGAATAAAAATCTGGACGTCCTGTTCGTATTGAGCATGGCCACCAGATTTATAAAACTCAATTACAAAATAATGATGAATATCATTATGTTTGAAATATGAGTAGACCAAATAGCTGTCACTGGTGCAGTCCCACTGAGCCTTTGCAGAACCATTAGAAAAATCCCATTTAGAATTGGGCTGTTTTACATGTAAATGCTGGATATTTTGGTTACTTGCTTCAGGATATTTTTTGTCAAAACGATCCCGCCCAAATAAAGGCGAAAGACATTCATAACTTTTTTGTGTGTGATGGGTAGGCGAAGGATGCTCATGAGAATCGCTATTTTCTTTGTAATAGCAAAATTCTTCGAAAATATCTATGAAAGCTGGTGTGGCATTAAATTTCGGATGAAATGCAAAATGAAACTGAGACAATCTTAGCCTCTAGCAGTAACAGACTGTCTCACTTTTTCCATGCGCTCGGTACCATGATCAGCTAATTGATCAGCAGTGTTTACCAAAGCAGCTAAACGTTCTGGAGAGATTTCACGACGATTGCCACGTTTTGAAACAGGGCGACGAAGTGCTACCATTGTATTCATAAGTGACCTCTTTTATTGAAAGAATTATGGCAGGATCAACTACTATGATCCCAAGTTCTTAAGAACTTGGGATCATAGTAGTTGAGTATCTGAGTTTATTCAACCCTATTTTTGCCTACAAATTAGACGGACTACAAATTTAATACCTTTTAGTAACACTATTTACATTTCATCGCACTACACTTGGCTGAAGTTTCTTAAGAAACTTCAGCCAAGTGTAGTGCGAGCCAGAAATTAAGATTTTACCTTTATTATCAATAAGTTACATACCTATAAAATTGGATTTACATCCTCGAATTTTTTAAAGTTCAGTATTTTCTCCCCTGCCCACTCATTGACTGTATCAGCAAATCGTGTCTGCTCTGGAATAATTTCATTATACCAATATGCTTCTCGTGCATCTTTAATTGATCCAAACCCACCAGCATTCGATGGAATGATTCCTAGCAGCTGTGGTGGTGTTCTAAAAGCAGCCAAAATATCATCACGAGTAATGGATTTGATATTTAAAAACTCGTCTTTTGCAGCCAATTCGCTAATTGGTATCAGTTGAAGACCGTCCTTTTTACCACCTGGTGCATGAAGAAATAAATTTTTAAAGTTCCCAGGTCCACGTGAATCTTTCATAGCTTGTTTTAATGACTCTACATCTTCATCGTCTATTCCTGAATCGGTCATGTACAAGATGAACCCTGCATGAGATCCATTGTTGTAGTACTTCCGACGGAACAAAGTTGCTGACTCGTTTAACCACGCAGACTGTAAGGCAGATAAGTATTCTGGTGAGCCATAAATTTCTTGGTCAACATCTGAAGTTTTAATATGACAAATTGATCCCTCTACAAATTCGTGCTCATTAAAGCCATCCATCAACATTAAAAATTGATTAGATTCTTTCATGCGTCGAACGTATTTACCCATCAGTCCTTTGAATTGAAGCGGATCTTTTAGGCGGTTATCAATGCGTTGCAAATAGCCATTACCATAAACAAGGTTATCTAAAACTATTCGTTCAAAGTTTGCTGAGCTAAGCAGCTTATGCGGTTTGAAGGATGAAACAAGCTGATTCTTTTTGTAGATAATGGCTGTAGAAAGATATGGAGTAGAACGGAAAGATTTAGCCAGACCATTCAAGCTAATGTGCGGTTCATAATAACGTCCATTTAACCAAGTCTCAAAGTAACCTGAAAAGTCATGGTTATTAAGTACCGGCTCTGGATCTCCAAATGAAAAAGCTTGAACTTTACTGTCTGACATTTAGTAAATCTCCATTGAGGATTTTTTAGAATTTCCGTCATTTTCTAAAGACAACGGTTCGTTAAAGAAGGCGTGAAATATGGCAAATGCTAAATCTGCGTGACCAATGTTCTCGGCACGTGAAGCTTCAAAAGTCATTTGCTTCTGAGAAGCTGTTAAGGTCTTTTTTATGGCCATTAAGGATTGAGCCACTTCAGTAGATCCTGCATCAAACTCAAAACGTCCTTTGTTGATGACGTCCATGCCCTTCATGACTAATTGAGTTTTGACATCGACTGAATAAGTAAAGGTCGTAAGGTTTGGAAAGAAATCTAGAACTAACTGAGCAATACCTGTTCCCATTCCCGACTTGTCCATGCCCAGATATGTCACTCGATATTTTTGGCAAATCTTCTTGATAAAAAGAGCTTGGCTTGCAAAGTCCATACCTTTGAATTGATGATGTTCAAGCAAACGGAACTTGTTATAAGTTGGTTCGGGTGGCGCAACCACAACCAAGCCTGCACTGTCGCCAGATTCAGCCGGGTCATAGCCCACCCATACTTGTTTACTTCCAAATGGCCTTATTGCTAATGGCTTAAAGTCTTTGGCCCAAAGTTCCCATGAGTCCACCATACAAGGTTGAATAAGGCTGAGTGGAAATACACTTTGGCCATCGTCAACAAACTCACACATATACAAGTTTGCAAATTCATCTGCACTGTTTTCTGCTATCAGTTCATCGATATCAAACAGGTCACAGCCTTGGCGTTCAGCATCATAAATATTGACGATGTGTCGCCACATCTGGTCATTACAAAGTGCACCATCCCTTAAAGTTTCATGACTTGTATCGACTTCAACTTGCTTATCTTTAGTTCGGCCTTTGTTATATGCCTCACCTGTCCAGAACTTATAGGCTTCGTGTGATTTGCTTGAAGGTGTTGAGAAGTAAGTTTTTTTATATTGTTTTTGAGCAGCCATAGCAGATGCCACTTTTTTAAGTGTGGCAAAGCCATGAACCCAAAAGAACTCATCAAAGTACAAATCGCCATGGTAACTTTGAGCAGTCTTGGCATTTGTACTTAAGAAAATGAGCTGAACTGTTTCATTGGTCGGTAGAGTGATTGTGATTGGATCACCCTGTAAATCCACACCAATTGACTGAAGAACAAAATCCTTAATGTAAGTTTTAAAGCCATGTGCCTGAGCTTTAGAGGCAGATAGGAAAATCTGATTTCGACCAGTTGTTACTGCTTTAATCAAAGCTTCACGGGCAAAGTAAAAAGTTGCTCCAATCTGACGAGATTTTAAGAGCGCACGGTTACGTTGTTCACGAGCACGGTACCAGACTTTTTGATATTCAAATAAACCTTCATCGAAATCTTCAAGAAGCTTTTCAATTTGCTCTACTGTAAGCACATTCCTAGCCGTCGGTTTACGTGGACCTGCATTTCTATTTTTTAAATTTGGGTTCAGATCTGTTTCATTACCGCCATTGTTGTATTTATTGATTTTGGCCATGCGCTCCAGTTGACGCATAAGCAAATCAATTTCTTTAAAATCACCCGGTGTTTTTTTCTCTAAGATAATGAGCTTTACAAGTTGGGCCTCTAAAGCTTGAGCAACTCTCCCCTCTGGTGCTTGCTCATCCCATTCATCTCTTGCTTTCCATGCATGAACATTTTTATCTTTTTCTTTTAAGTATTCTGCAATCGAGCTGATTCGCCACCCCATCCAGTATAAGAACTTTGCTAAGAGGCGGTTATCAAAAGACAGAGGTGTATTTTCAGGTGTCGTATTCATTGGCTTATTAAGCCAACTTCAATTTATTGATTCACTGTATAGACCTTGTGAAAACTGTTTTCACAAGGGAGCTTCGTTGATTCTTTTAGGTTTAATTCCGATTCTGCTTACTACGTAAATTATGAATTATTTAAATATTAAGCAGGATTCAAACCTCATGAGTAAGAAATCCAAGTTTTATCGAGTTGCAGTTGCTGGAGCCACCACCGATGGCCGCCAGATTGAAGCAGCTTGGATTCAGCAAATGGCTAAGAACTATAGCCAGAATACTTATACAGCCATGGCAAACATTGAACACTTCCGTGGTATTTCGCCAGATTCTACTTTTGGTAATTATGCAAAAGTAATTGCTCTAAAAGCTCAAGAAGATGAAATTGCAGGGCAAAAGAAATGGGCTTTATATGCTCAGCTTGAAGCCTTCGATAATCTCATTGAGATGCATGGCCGAAAACAAAAATTGTTTAACTCAATTGAAGTTAACCCTAGCTTTGCAGATACCAATGAAGCGTATTTAGTTGGTATTGCATTCACTGACACGCCTGCATCTTTAGGTACGCAAATCATGGAGTTTGCAGCTAACAATCCTGAAGCTAGTCCATTTACTTCAAAAAAGCAGCATAAAGATAATCTTTTCACTGCCGCTGAAGAAGTCGATTTACAGTTTGAAGAAGAACTAGCAGTTACTGGTTTGTTCAATACGGTTATGAATTGGCTAAAGCCACAACAAGAAGAACAGGACCAGAAAAACAAAGGCCAATTTACTGAAGTCGCAAAGTCAATTGAGCAGATTGCTAAAACCTTTGGTGAAACTCAACAAGAACTCCAAGAGTTCAAAACAAAGTACTCCACCCTTGAAACTGACTTTAAAGCGTTGAAGGTAAAGCTGAGTCAAGAACCACACCCCGATACACCGCCTGCTCCTGAAAATACAGGCAATTTCTCAGAACAAATTGATTGCTAATTAGAGAGCAAACTTATGCGTAACGATACACGAATTAAATATAACCACAGTCTTCAAAAACTAGCCGAAATTAATGGTGTTGGTTCCGTAGCACATACTTTTAATGTTGCTCCCGTTCCAGCTCAAAAGATGGAAGATAAAATTCAAGCTTCAAGTGAATTTCTTTCTAAAATTAATGTCATTGGCGTGATTAATCCTAAAGGTCAAGCGATTGGTTTATCGGTTAACCAAACGATTGCGGGCCGAACAGATACTTCTGGTTCAGGTGAACGTACACCAGTAGATCCAACGGGTTTCGGTGCAGATAACTATGAATGTATCAAAACCGATTTTGACGTAGCCATTGGCTATGAAAAACTTGATGCATGGGCAGTTTTCCCAGACTTTCATGCACGTTGGACGAATGCGATTGCCAAATCTATTGCTTTAGACCGCATCATGATCGGCTTTAACGGGAAGACTGCAGCAGCTACAACTAACCGAGCGACTAATCCTAAACTTCAGGATGTCAACGTAGGTTGGTTAGAAAAAATTCGTTTGAATGCTGCTGACCGTGTGATGGCAGATGTGACTGTTGGTGCTACAGGTACATACAAAAACCTTGATGCACTTGTTCAGGATGTAGTGAATGAGCTGATTGATGAAGTACATCAAGATGACACTGATTTAGTCGTGATTTGTGGTCGTCAGTTGCTTGCAGATAAAAACTTCCCAATCGTAAACAATGCTGCTGATAACCAGAATGTTTTAGCTGGTCAGATCTTGGTTGGCCAAAAGCAAATTGGTGGTTTACCAGCAATCCGTGTGCCTCACTTCCCGGACAATGCCCTTCTTGTTACTTCGCTTGATAATCTCTCAATTTACTATCAAAAAGATGCAAAGCGTCGTCACATTAATGAAAAGCCAAGTAAGAACCGCATTGAAGATTATCAATCTTCAAATGAAGCTTATGTCATTGAGGCCTATGAAAAAGTAGGTCTTGTTGAAAACATCACAATTCAATAAGAGGTGATTTATGTTGAGTCCAGCTCGACGACATCGCCTTCAGGCATTAGCAGCTAAGGCAGCTGCTAATGCTGAAAATGAATTTGGTGGTGTTCGTGAAGATGCCAGTGTCTATATGTTGCAACTGGCAGAATTAAAAAATGATCAAAACTTATTGCGTAATGTTAAGTCTGAAATTGAACGTGCCCAATACAAAGCAACGCTGATCCCCAAGTACATGCCCTATGTAGAAGGTGTCCTTTCAATTGAGGAACGTGCTCCTGATCTGAAGGATGATGTTGTCACGACGATTATGCTTTGGTGCTTTGATGCTGACATGTTTGAAGATGGCCTCCGTATTGCCGAGTTTGCTTTAAAACATGGGCTTTCTATGCCTGATACCTTCAGCCGTGATACTGCATCTATTGTTGCTGAAGAAATCGGTAATGCTGCAAAAGCGGCCTATGCTGAAGGCAAAGTTTTTGATTTATCAGTTTTAAAACAGGCCATTAGTATTACTTCTGACTTCAGCATGCATGATCAGATCCGAGCAAAGCTCTATGTCGCGATTGGCCGCGTTTTCTTACAGAAAGAGATCTATTCACAAGCAGTAGAGTGGCTAAAAGAAGCCATTAAATACAATGAAAATTGTGGAGGTAAGCAAGACCTTCAAAAGTCTGAACGTTTACTGAAAAAACAATTAGAAGAAAACCCTCCTCAACCATTACTTAATGCTGATGGTTCCCCTGTTGTTGATGACTATGGCAACCAGGTATTTGAGGGAGTTTCTTCTTAACGAGTGCCCAGCACCAACCGAGGGGCAGATCTGACCAGATACAAACATTCTTTTGCTCTGTTTTTGGTTCAGATCTCCACCCCTCACCTAACCGAGAATAAAAATGTCTGGATTAATTGCAAATGGTACTTTTTCAAATCAGGACGTTGTAATCAATAGTGATCCGTTCTTTCCTTCGGTATCCAGCAACCATGTCCGTGAAGTTTTACGTTTAGATTCAAGTGTAACTAATCAACGTCTTATTTCAGCTATAGAAGCCGCTGTAATTCATGTTAATGAACAACTGGAAAGCTTACTCAGTAAAGCCCCAACACTAGTCGAAATTACAACTAAACAGGTTAATGGAAAATCTATAGCTGCTGTTTTGTATTTCCGAGCAGTTGCTGCAGCTGCTGGTGCAGAACTCTGTGAACGATACCGTTCTTATGACACCACCAATAATGGCAGTCAAAAAGCTGAAGAACTGACACCGACGATTGATGACTATAAACGTGATTTGCGTTTTGCCATCCGCGATATAAAAAAAGTTCGTCGCTTGAATGTGGAGTTGGTTTAGATGAAAGAGATCTATGCAATCCAACACGACACAGTTGACGCAATTTGCTGGCGTGAATATGGCCGTAGCACTGGTGTAGTTGAACGAGTATTAGAAGCAAATCCACATCTTTCGGAATTTGGTCCATTCATTCCCATGGGTACTAAAGTTCAATTACCAGACATCCCAACTCCACAAAATAAAGTTCAAAGCGTCCAGCTTTGGGATTGAGAGAATTTATGCCAGAACCAACAACCTCTACAGCAACCATTGCCACTCTAAGTGCAGTGTCTTTGCTTCCATTTATTAATGGTAATGCGTTGCTAGGTGCAGTACTTGGGGCAGCATTTATTGCAACTTTTGAAAAAGATTTAAATGCCTACCAACGTATTCGCAATATGTTATTGGCCACTGGTATTGGTTATATCAGTGCACCACTCATAACAGAACATACATTATTAAAAGCTGATGCAGTGGCGGCCCTTATCACTTCAACACTTTGTTTATTCATCTTAATCAAGGTTGTTGATTGGGTTAAAACTGCAAAGCTGTCAGATATTTTGAACATCTTTCGAGGTGGCAAGTCATGATCGAACTGTTATTTCAAACCATTGCCGTTTTAGCTTATCTCATTTGCGGTTTTCGTATTGCAACATTTAGTCATGGTGGAAATTTCCACCGTGGCTATTCGTTCTTTGCAGCAACTTTGATTGCAGCATTTTTAGGCCAATCGGTACATATCTTATTTTTTAAGGATCCAGTTACGCTCTGGGATGCCATCTTTGCAATCCTTCTTGCAGTACTCATCTGGCGAACAAAAGGTAATGTGGCCAAACTCATTTGGAGTACGACATGATTTTAAAATTTGGTTCAAAAGGTGATGCCGTAGCAACTCTTCAAAAGCAATTGGCTAAGATGGGTTACAAGGGTATTAAAGGTAAACCACTATCAATTGATGGTTATTTTGGTGAAAGTACTGAATTTGCAGTGATTCAGCTACAGCGTAAATTTGGCCTAGTTGCTGATGGTAAGGTCGGTGATAAAACTCGCCAAGCTTTGGCTGGTGATTCAGTAAGTAAATTTTTAAAAGATGAAGACTATAAAAAAGCTGCAATACGTTTAAAAGTTCCTGAATTAGTTATTCGAGTTTTCGGAGCAGTTGAAGGCCGCGGTGTAGGTTTTCTTCAAAATGGAAAGGCTAAAATCTTATTTGAACGCCATCGAATGTATTTTTATTTAAGCCAAACATTAGGTAAAACATTTGCGAATGATCAGGCAAAAATAACTCCAAATTTAGTCAATTCTTTAACTGGAGGTTACAAAGGTGATGCAGCCGAATACACCCGTTTAAGTATGGCTAAAAATATTCATAAAGAATCTGCCCTGATTTCTACTAGCTGGGGACAATTTCAAATTATGGGCGAAAACTGGAAAGATCTCGGTTATTCATCTGTTCAAGAATTTGTTGATCAGCAGCAACTTAGTGAAGCTAACCAGCTCGAAGCATTTATTCGGTTTATAGAGTGGAAGCCTGGCTTATTAGAAGCATTACAAAAACAAGATTGGCATACAGTCTTTACGCTCTACAACGGCAAAAACTATAAAAAACTTGGCTATCAAGCAAAATTCCAAAAAGAATGGGATCACCTCGAACCAATTTATGGGGAGAAAACTGCAGCATGAAAAAGCCCCATGCTTTACGTGAATATTTGCTAAATGCGATTCCGGATCTACCACAAGATCCGGATCGCTTACTCATCTTTGCTAATGACGGTAAATTAATGAGTACAGCAGCAAATGGATATAGTTTTGAAATGGCCTATACGCTAGATATGATCATTACTGATTATGCTGGTGATGTAGATGTTTTTGGCGTTGTACTTTTCACCTGGATTATGGACAACCAGTCCGAACTCATGGCCAATTTAAATAAAGTAAAAGAAGTCATTACTTTTGAAGCTGAACTCATCGATAACAGCAAATATGATCTGCACTTTAAAATCCCTTTAACTGAACGCGTCATTGTGAAAAAGAATGCTGAAGGGAAATTTGAGATCTCCTACCCGACTGAACCACAATATAGTGAGTTTAGTCCACCTACAGATTTTGAATTAATTGATAAGGATGGATCTACGCTGGCAACATGGCGAACTGCAGATATTCAAGGACGTTCATTAGATATGCCCTTTCCAGGTAAAAGCCCATGATTAACATTCAGGATCTTGCTCTTCATCTGCAGCCATTATTGGACCGATTGTCTCCAGGTGAAAGGGCAAAACTGGCTAAGAATATTGGACGAGATCTTCGTACAAGCCAACGCCAGCGTATTACAGCGCAGCAAAACGCCGATGGTTCAGTATATACAGCTAGACGTACACGCTTACGTGACCAGAAAGGAAAAATTAAAAGAAAAATGTTCTCTCGGATTAAATCCAATACCCACCTAAAAGTACTAAGTAATAGTGAATCAATTGCTGTAGGTTTTATTGGACGTATTAATCGAATTGCGAAAGTACATCAATACGGATTAAGGGATCGAGCTACCAGATCTGCTCCGGATACAGTTTACCCAAAACGAGAGTTATTAGGATTTACAGATAAAGAAATTAATCTGGTTGAGTCATCATTCATTAAGCACATCAATATTAAGTAGCTCAACTTGTGAAAACCATTTTCACAAGCTTCAATTGCTGAAAACAAAAAAACTCTAACGCAAAGTGTTGGCATGAATGCTGACATTAATCGTCGTCTTGAAAATCTGATTCGGTTCGGAACAATCAAGACCATAAATCCGTCTAAACCAATTCCCCTTGTCACTGTAGATCTTGACGATATTGTTACGCCTGAAATTCGCTTTTTTAATGCACGTTCCGGAAACGACTCAACTTGGGATCTACCCTCTGAAAATGAGGAAGTTATGGTGATTTCACCTTGTGGTGAGATTGGTCCTACAAGCGTTGTTTTTTATGGGCTTTATAACAATGAACACCCAGCCCCTTCAGATGATTTAAATAAAAAAATCCGAGTATTTGGAGATGGCTGCATTATTGCCTATGACGTTGCAGCACATCATTTGTCTGCCATACTTCCCCCTACTGGAACAGTTGAACTAACTGCAAACGGTGGTGTCACTTTAAATGCAAATGGTGGTGTCACCATAAATGCAAATGATGGTCTAACTATAAATTCTACTTCAGGCGGTACAACTCATAATGGAAACCTACTCGTAAACGGCAGTTCAGTCACTACAGGAAATAATACTGTCGGCGGAAGTCAGTTAGTCCAAGGAAGTAGTCACTCAACAGGCGATTTTAGTACTGAAGGTGATGTAAAAGCTGGAGACATTGGTCTAAAAAATCACAAAACATCTGGTGTTCAGCCTGGATCTGGAGAGTCGGGAGGGCCAATTCCATGATGTCTCGTACAACTGGTAAAAATCTTGTTGTAGATCTTGACCATATCTACCAATCCATTCAGGACATTGTGACCACTCCGATTGGTTCAAGAGTCATGCGTCGAGAGTATGGTTCATTAATTTTTCAACTAATCGATGGACCCTTTGATGACATCTTACAAATGCAGCTTTACGCAGCAATTGCGACTGCAATTATCCACTGGGAACCTAGAGTTTCATTACATTCCGTCTCACTGAGCATTGCAGATCTAGGAGCTTATGTTCTTGATCTAAATTTCACACTGATTGATAACAATCAACTCTCTTCTATTAGCGTCCCTTTATCTTTTGGCGCAGCAACAAGCTAGGTGGATTATGGCTGGATCTCTTACTGCTATTGATTTATCTCAACTACCTCCACCTGATGTAGTTGAGCAAATTGATTATGAAATCATTTTAAAAGAAGGTTTAGACGAGTTTCATGAACTAATGAGGCAGTCTGGTAGCGATTATATTGCGCTTGAATCAGATCCCGCCTACAAACTTGCTGAAGTCTTTGCATACCGTGAAATGATTTTAAGAAAAAGAGCCAATGACTCCGCTCTTGCAGTACTACTTGCTTACGCTTCAGGTAATGACTTGGAACATAAAGCAGCTGAAAGAAATTTATATAGAAAAGCAATCACTCCAGCTGACAATACGACTATACCCCCCACCCCTGCTGTAATGGAGTCAGATAGTTCTTTGCGAGAACGTACTCAACTTGCCCCCGAAGGTTACACAACAGCTGGTAGTGAAGGCTCATATATTTTTCATACTAAGAACGCTGATGTAAGGGTTAAAGATGTTGAGCCAGTTTCTCCTGACAAAGGCATTGCAGCAATATATATACTTTCAACTGAAGGTGATGGTACTGCTTCAGAAGAACTTATTAACATTGTTGATCAGGCCTTAAATAAAAAAATTATTAGACCTCTAACCGATTATGTTCAGGTCTACTCAGCAAGCATCATTCACTATCAGGTCGAAGCTGTCTTAGAAATAGAAAATGGTCCTGATAAAAATATTGTTCTTCAGGATGCAATTACTGAAGTAAAAAAATATGTCGATTCCGTTCATAAGCTAAATACTAAAGTATCCCTTACGGGAATTATCAGTGCACTTCAGCGCAAAGGAGTCATTGATATTGATTTGATTTCACCTCTTTCAAAAATTGAACCCGTCTCAGGTCAAGCTGCTTATTGCTCTGATATTCTTGTCACAATTAAGGAGGAGTAATGTCTAAATTATTACCTCCAAACTCAACCGTATTTGAACATTCATTTGAAGATGCGTTCTCTCGAATATCTGATTTACCAACGCCTGCACGATCTTTTAATGATCCTTTAGAAGCTCCAGCCGTGGTTCTGCCGTGGTTGGCTTGGGAAAAGTCGGTAGATGACTGGGATATATCCTGGTCTGATGAGCAAAAGAGAGCTGTCATCAATGCCGCATATAGCGTGCACTGCCATAAAGGAACCTTAGGCGGATTAGAAGCAGCATTGGGAGCATTGGGCTTTACTGTTCGGGTTCAAGAATGGTTCAACATGCAACCACCTGGCGAACCCTACACATTCAAGATTTTTATTGAAACTAGTAGTGCTGAAGTATCTCCCGAGCACTACAAAAAGCTCTTTACGATCATTCGCAACAACAAGAACTTACGTTCGCATCTTATTGACTCAACTCTCATTGTCACAAGTGAACTTCAAGTTGAAATCGCTTTATTCACACTCGTCGGCAGTGAATATGAATATTCAAATTATCCAGGCTCTCTAACACTTGATGGAACTTGGAGACTTGATGGTACACAAAAATTAAATGGTATAAAGGCGTTTTAATATGACTGAAATTATTGGCCAACCCCGCTGGTCCCCAGTTCGATTACTGGAAGAAAATGAATTGGCATTTGGGGGTGAAAATGGAAATATGAATGAACAGGCTCATGCGCTGGCAGACAGAACTGAGCTGTTAATGCAAATAAAGGCTGGTATAGAAGATATTATTCAAGGTCAATTTAGCTTTGCGACTATTGCAGCTTTTGAAGCTGAGAAAGCAACAATCCCAATTAATAGTACTGTTATCATTGATGAGTCTGGACCAAATCAGGGCACAAATACTTGGGATGGCAATATATTAAAAAAATCAATTTATGATCCGGTCGAGACGATTAAACAGTTCCTCAATACTTTAGGTATTGTTAATCCTAAAGTCATAACAAACCCTATTGACTGGAACAACCTCCGTGAACGTGGCTTTCATTATTTTCTAAGTGGTACTACATGGGATAATTGTTTAAATCGTCCCCCAATTAATAATCAGTGGGCTTTTGCTTTTGTGATGCCAATTTCGGATGCTGTTTGCGGTCAATTTGTTTGGTGTTTTAACGCTCAAAAGCTGGCATTCAGATTCTCAAATGCTTCTTCTGTTTGGCCTTTAGATTGGACCGTTTTTAGTGGCGATTCCGCCATTACTACAATTATTAAGGCCGCGGTGAATGCTGATCGAGATGCTACATTTGATGCCCGTGCAATAAACAGTATTACTCCAATTTTTGAAAGTCTGTCTAAGAATTTCTTTGACAAAAATGCTCCCCTGCTTATCAACTACCGAATTACCGACAAAGGTATCCTTGAGTATCATCTGAACAGTGTTACTACGCCTTTGATTAGTGTGGCGGGAATGTCTTCAATTGCTGTAAGTGGTTTAACAGCAAGTGATATTGCATACCGTGCTTACCGTTTTTTTGATAAAGATAAAAAGTACATACGAAATGAACCGATAGATCTGAATAAGACTGGCAAAGTAATTTCTGTTCCCGCTAATGCTGCTTGGTTCCAAATCACATTGAAAGACGGCATTGAGACATGGACGTTAAACCCGGGTACCATTCAGTTTGAATCTGGCACTGTTGCGACGGCTTACACCCCATATGTTCGGGGTAAACTTAAAAATATTTATGGTACAGATTTTTATGTTGACCCTGTTCAAGTTTTTTCGATAGTCGAACCTGTTTTTGAAAATTTGTCGAAGAATATTTTTAATAAATCCATCCCCTTATTAAGTAATTCTCGGATCACGCAATATGGTGTACTTGAGCAAAACTTAAATAGTTTTACAACACAACCGATTTTCATCAAAGGATTAACATCGATAACGGTCAGCGGATTAACAGCAAGTGCTGTTGCTTATCGTGCATATCGCTTTCTAGATAAAGACAAAAATAAGATTAGTAATGGGTCTTTTGCATTAAATACAACAAGTTTTACAGTAAATGATTTACCCGCCAATGCTGTTTATTTTCAACTTTGTTTAAAAGATGGTTACGATACTTGGGCGCTGAATTTAGACACTATTCAAATCGAAAGCGGATCTGCAGCGACCGCTTATACACCATACGTTAAAGGAAATTTAAAAGCTTTATTTGGAACTGAGTTATCAGGATCAAGTTCAAGTGGTGGAATAATTTCAAAAGCATTTAACTGTAGCTATTTGGGTATTGGTGATTCAATTAGTCAAACAAGCCGTGTCGATCTAGGTATCTTTGATTCACTTGATAGACCGTTTCCAAATTTTCCAACATATCTTCATGACATTCTAGAAATCGCTGAATTCAATAACTATGCATACAGCGGTGCCTCATTTTATGAATATGGACAAGACCCATGGCGTAAAACGTCTTATCAAATTAACCAAGCTATAGCAAATGGCGTTAATCCAAATTTAATTATGGTTGCGATGGGTACTAACGACATAAACGGCACTCTTGGTGACTATGAAACAGCAATGTCGAAAACGACCCTTGAAGAGTTAGATCGAACTAAAACTTTAGAAGCTGCACGATGGGCATTTTGGACAATTAGAAAGAACTTTCCGAATGCTGTGTGCTTCTATGCTAATCCTCTCCAACGAGCTTCAGTCGAATCTTCTGCTTTTGCCCCAATCGTTGATGGTTTATCAAAAATGGCCTTGCGATATGGCTTTACTCTTATCGATCAACATCATGAGTGTGGAATTATTCGAGACTTTGAACTAGGTGATCAACATTTATATCTTGCTGACGGTTTACATCCAAACAACGCTGGTCGTCTCTTACAAGCACAATATATTGCAAGTAAAGTTATCGCGCGTATGACCTATTGAGAGAATAAAAATGAAATATAAATCTATTCATACCACCTTAGGCTTACAGTTACTTGCACAAGCCGAATCAACAGGTTCTCAAATTCGTCTCACCCACATGGCTGTGGGTGATGGTGGTGGCCAACCTATTAAAGTCGATCCCAACATGACAGCTTTGGTTCGTGAACGTTTTAGAGCTGAAGTAAATCGTGTTTATCAAGATCCTGAAAATGATTTGAAATTTACTGCTGAACTGATTATTCCAGCTGCAGTTGGTAGTTTCGTTATACGTGAGATCGGTATTTTTGATAGTAATGGGAATTTGTTCGCGGTCGGAAATCTACCCGATATCACAAAACCAGTTGCACAAGATGGTATTACAAATGATACGGTTTTCCGCATTCCTTTTTTTGTAAAAAATGCAGAAATTGTTGAATTAAAAATTGATCCAAATGTCGTGATAGCCACACATAGCTGGATCATCAATACTATTAACACATCAAAACTTTTGCCTGGTGGTACCACTGGCCAAGTTTTAAAAAAGAAATCAAATAATGATGGTGATGTAGAGTGGGGAAATGCATCTGAAGTCAATATTTTTGTTGACTCAATTGAGGAAGAGCAAGTACTTGCAACAGACCAAACCCATGTGACTTGGTCAACAGTCACAACTAACGGATTGGCTGTCTATATTAATGGCATACGTTTACATCAAGCTGTAGGAGTCGATGGGTGGACTGAAAATGGTGCAACTGAGTCTGTACTTGGAAAAAGTTATCCAGCTGGTACCAAAATTCTAGGTGTTCAAAACGATCCTTTAGGATCTGCACCCTACCCATTAGCAAAAGATCAGAATCTTGCAGATATCCTTAACAAGCCGTTAGCTCGTCAAAACCTGAATGTTTACAGTAAAGATGAAGCTAAAGCCAACGGTTTACCAGCTGGAGCAATTGTTTATTTTGCAATGAACAAGGCACCTACTGGTTTTTTAAAGGCAAATTTTGCAGCTGTTTCAAGAACAGTATATGCAGATTTATTTGCTGCTATTGGAACAACTTATGGCGCTGGAGATGGGGTAACAACTTTTAATGTACCAGACGGCCGCGCAGAGTTTCCCCGTGGATTAGATGATGGCCGAGGTATAGATGTTGGTCGTGTTATAGGTAGTAGACAAAGCCAACAGGTTCAAAAGCATAAACATCTTTCTATGGGTGAAGCTTATGAAAATATTGTTTGGCCTTTTGGTGCATCCCCAAGTTTCGGCAAGATTGGAACAAATGGTGGGATCGATTATGACAACCGTTATTTTTATACAAATGATGGTTCTGATGTGGGAGATGCACAACCAAATCCATCTGGGGTGATTGGTGATGAAACACGTCCACGCAATGTTGCTTGGCTCTGCTGTATCAAATACTAAATATTGGAGGTTCTATGAAAGAGAAAATAGTTTACCAGTACAATCAAGCAGGGCTTTATGTCTGTAAAACCACAGCTGATGAATCTCCGCTTGAACCTGGTGTTTTTTTAATGCCGGGGAATAGTACGGAAGTACCTCCACCAAAAGAATGGCCTGATGATCAATGGCCTCGATACAATGGTGTAAATTGGGAGTTAATTCCAAAACCTAAGTTACCAGAGCCAATCTCTCCAGAGCAAAAGTTAGCAGAGTTTTTACAGAGTAATCCAGATGTTTTAAAGCTGATAGAAAAAGATCAAATCTTGTAGAAACCATTTTCACAGACCAAGAAACTTACACTTTTGATTTAGTCATGCAAGCCTGTTTGTTGAATTAAAACCTCAATTAACAGGCTTTTTTATGGCTATAGATCAGTACCACCACGGAATCCGTGTCCTTGAACTCAATGATGGGATTCGGCCAATCCGAACCATTGCAACAGCAATTTCAGGCTTTGTTGCAACTGCAGATGATGCAGATCCACTAGTGTTTCCGGAAAACCAAGCAGTACTAATTACAAATATACAAGCTGCAGTAGCTAAAGCCGGGAAAAACGGAACATTAGCAAAAGCTCTTCAAAATATGGCCAACCAAACCAACGCTATTTGTGTCGTGGTCCGTGTACCCACTGCAGTTGATGAAGCAGCTCAAACTGCAAACGTCGTTGGAACCGTAACTGCTGAAGGAAAATATACTGGCCTTAAAGCCCTTCTCGTTGCCAAATCTAAATTAGGTGTTCAGCCACGTATTTTAGGTGCACCAGGACTTGATACTCAGGCTGTGGCCACTGAGTTAGTTGTAATTGCTAAAAAGTTGCGTGCTATGGCCTATGCCTATGCATGGGGCTGTAAAACCAAAGAAGAAGCAGTTGCATATCGTGACGCCTTTGCTGCACGTGAACTTATGATCATTTGGCCAAATTTTGTAGCATTTAATACCACAACTGCTCAAACAGAAACCGTACCAGCTGTTGCTGTTGCTATGGGATTACGCGCAAAAATTGATAACGAAATCGGCTGGCATAAAACCCTTTCAAACGTTGCAGTATCAGGTGTTACTGGCATTGATGCTGATGTGACTTGGGATCTGCAAGACCCAGCAACTGATGCCGGTTATCTCAATAGCAATGAAGTGACAACCCTCATTCAACATGAAGGCTTCCGTTTCTGGGGATCTCGTACTTGTTCAGACGATCCATTGTTTGTCTTTGAAAACTATACCCGTACTGCTCAAGTCTTGGCTGACACGATGGCTGAAGCACACATGTGGGCAAATGATTTACCACTTCATGGTTCATTAGTTACGGACATTCTTGAAGGTCAAAAGGCTAAGCTTCGTGAACTCACACGCAATAAATACCTTATTGGTGGTGATGCCTGGTTTGATCCGGAAGCAAATACTCCAGATACGTTGAAAGTGGGTAAATTGGCCACTGATTACGATTACACCCCTGTCCCACCGTTAGAAGATTTGACATTCCGTCAGCGGATTACTGATCGCTATCTCGCTAACTTTGCTGCATCTGTAAAAGCTTAAGGAGCATAACGCATGGCTTTACCTCCAAAATTAAAAAATATGAACTTCTTTAATGAAGGGAATAGCTATTTGGGCAAAGTTAAAACTGTGACTTTACCCAAGTTAGCCCGTAAAACTGAAGACTACCGTGGCGGTGGTATGAACGGGACTGTAAAAGTCGATTTAGGCATGTCCGATGATGGCTTAGTGCTTGAATCAACTTTGGGTGGTTTAGATCTTTTGACACTCCGTCAATTTGGTATGGAAAAAATTGACGGTGTTTATCTCCGTTTTGCTGGGGCATACCAGCGCGATGACGATGGCGAATATGATGCCGTAGAAGTCGTTGTTAAAGGCCGTCATGAAGAAATTGATGGTGGTGAATCTACACCTGGTGAAGACACAGAACATAAAGTTGTGACGAACTGTGTTTACTACAAGCTGACAGTGAATGGTGTTGTTGAAGTCGAAATTGACATTCTTGGCATGAAAGAAGTGATTGGTGGCGTAGATCGTCTTGAAAAACAACGCAACATCCTCGGCATTATTTAAGTTTCCTTCCCTTCTGTAGTCTAGTACTGCAGAAGGTTTTTTATAACTTTTAGGATATTTCCAAATGAATCAAATCGATCAAGCGATTAACCAAGAACAAATCAAAAACCCAAATGAAGAATTGGTGACTTTAGAAGAGCCAATTCGTATGGGCGACCAGATGATTACCCAAGTCACCATCCGTAAACCAGGTGTAAAAGCATTAAGTGGTACCAGTCTTCAGGCTATTTACCAGCATGACGTAGATGCACTTTGTAAAGTACTTCCACGTGTTACGTCACCAGCACTGTCACCTCAGCAGATCTACCAAATGGACCCTGTAGATTTTGCCAATTTAGGAGGGCATTTGGTCACTTTTTTGTACCCGAAAGCCTTACAGAAGGAAATCAAGGCTCAGACAGCTTAGAGCTGGTCGATGATGTAGATGAGGCAATAGCTAATATTGCTGTCATCTTCCACTGGCCGCCAAGTACTTACGATGACATGGATATAGTTGAATTGAGCAAATGGCATCGTAGAGCACTCAAAAGAAATCAAACTACCTAATCAGAGTCCACCAATGTCGAACTTAAAATTAGAAGTCCTATTTAACGCAGTTGATAAATTATCAGGCCCTATTAAAACAATCATTGGTGGCTCTAAAACCTTATCAGATGCTTTTAAAAAGACATCATCTGAACTGAAGGCACTAGAAGCCCAACAACGCAAAATTTCAGGCTTCAGGCAGCTTAAAGAACAATCTGAAAAAACTGCTCAGGCCATTGAACAGAATAAGGAAACTCTTAAACAGCTCAAAACGGCTATGAATATTGGTGCCCCCACTGAGCAAATGGTTAAGGATCTCGCACGTGCTGAAGCAGCACAGAAACGTCTGAAGGCAGCTCAGAAAAATCAAGGCTCTGAAATGACGGTTTTAGTACGTGAACTTAATCAGGCTGGTATCAGTGTTGACAACTTAGCTGACGATGAATCTGAGCTGAAGAATAAAATCCATCTCACCACAATGGAAATTAATAAACAAAAGGAATCTTTAGAACGCCACCAGAAAGCCCAGAAGCAATATGAACAAATGCAAGGGCGTATGGCCAAGGCTTCAGATCTGGCCAAGAAGGGCCTAGCGATTGGGGCTGTTGGTACAGCTGGAATGGCATATACCTTAAAACAATATGAAGATGCAGCAATGGGTTTAAGAGTTTCCATGATGCAAGCCAATGGCCAAGTATCGAAGGAATATGCTGAGATTAATAAACTGGCCAATGGTTTAGGAACCAAATTACCCGGAACAACAGCTGATTTCCAAAACATGATGGCGGTACTTATTCAGCAAGGTATTTCAGCTAAAGCAATTCTGGGGGGAGTTGGTGAAGCAGCTGGTTATCTAGGCGTTCAAATGAAAATGCCGTTCGCTGATGCTGCCGAATTTGCAGCAAAAATGCAGGATGCTACAAAAACCACTGAAAAAGATATGCTTGGTTTAATGGACGTTATCCAGCGTAGTTATTACCTTGGTGTTGATAGCGGAAATATGTTGCAAGGCTTTGCAAAAATCTCGGCTGGTATGAAAACTATTAAGGCTGAAGGTCTGGAAGGTGCCAAGGCTATTGCTCCACTATTAGTGATGGCAGATCAGGCCGCTATGGCTGGTGAATCAGCCGGTAATGCATACAGCAAAATCTTCAAGTCCATGATGGATTCTAAAGGAATTGCGAAGGCGTTAAAGGATAGTGGAACAGGTATTCAAATGAACTTTACCGATGGTAAAGGAGAGTTTGGTGGACTAGACAAAATGTTCAAGCAACTTGAAAAACTCAAAGGTCTATCAACTGAAGCACGGTTACCTATTCTTTCTGACATGTTTGGTAATGATGCCGAGACTATTCAAGCATTAAACTTATTAATTGATAAGGGACAAACCGGCTATAACGAAGTTATAGCAAAAATGCAGAAACAGGCAGATTTACAAACCCGGGTAAATGCCCAATTAAGTACTTTAAAAAATCTGAAGGATGCAGCTGGTGGAACATTTACTAGTATGCTTGCGCTATTTGGTGAGCAGTTAGCCCCTCAATTTAAAATGCTTATTACTGGGTTCACTAACATCACCGAGAATGTCACAGCTTGGGCGCAAAAGAATCCTGTCTTAGCCAATACCATTGCCAAAGTCGTGGCTGGCGGTGTTTTACTTGTCGGTGGTATTAGTGCAATAGCTTTGGGACTTGTCACCATTCTTGGCCCTTTGGCCATGCTTAGAATGTCGTTAGGTGTTTTAGGGGGTGGCTTTGGAATTATCACTGGTTCTTTAAAATTATTCCTGATGCCTCTTAAAATTCTTGGAACGAGTTTGCTATGGCTGGGGAATATCTTCTTAACCGTTTCACGTTTCATGATGGCCAATCCTATTATTCTGGCCATCACCCTCATCGCTACAGCAGCCTTCTTGATTTATAAATACTGGACACCAATTTCAGGGTTCTTTATGGGCATTTGGAATACGGTTAAAACTGCCTTCAATGGCGGGATTAAAGGCATCTCTGCCCTAATTATTAACTGGTCCCCAATTGGGCTTTTCTATGCTGCATTTGCAAAAGTCTTGTCCTGGTTCGGTGTAGATCTGCCATCCAAATTCACAGGCTTTGGCGCAATGATTTTAACTGGGTTAAAAAATGGGATCCTTTCTAAAATTGGTGAGGTTAAAGCAGCTCTATCCGGAGCAGTCACAGGCGTCATTGATAAAGCCAGGAATATCCTAGGTATCCACTCTCCTTCTCGTGTGTTTATGGGTATTGGTGACTACACCATGCAAGGCATGGCTTTAGGTATTTCACAGAACCATAACTTACCCGTTAGAGCTACACAGCAAGCAACACAGAATGTTGTGGGTGCCGGCACTACAGCAAAGGTCACTCCAGTGACACCGATCCGAGCACAACGCGGTGGCAGCTTCATTAGTAACGACACAATTCAAATCACCATTAAAGCGGAGCACGGTCAACCAGTGCGTGAAACAGCACGTGCATTACGAGCTGAAATGGTACGTCTCCAACAAGAAGAACGCGATGCTCGTCGTAGATTCTTAACTGATACAGAGTAAACAAGATGATGATGGCGCTAGGGCTGTTCGTTTTTTCATTGCGAACAGCTGCTTACCAAGAACTTCAACGTGTCACCAACTGGCGACATCCAAGTAATAGCCGGGTTGGATCTACCCCGGCTTATCAGTTCACGGGTAAAGGTGAAGATACAATTACGTTGAAGGGAGAAATTTACCACGAACTGACCAATAACCGAGTTGTATTGGATCAAGTCCGTCGTATGGCCGATACAGGCATGGCTTATACCTTAATCGAAGGTACTGGCAAGATTTATGGCCTAGTCATTATTGAAAATATGGAAGAGACTAAAACGTACTTCTTTAAAGATGGTGCAGCCCGTAAAACCGATTTTACTTTGACACTAAAAATTGTGAAGGAATGGAAACCGACGCTACTTGGCACACTCATCGGCATGGCTGGTGGTGCTGTAAACAGGTTGATATAAATGCTTAATCAAATCACCAATAAACTAAATAAAGCAGTTGATTCATATCAAGCTGAAACTGAATATCCATTTCCTATATATCGACTTGAAGTCGATGGAAATGACATATCCCCTCTTGTTGTCGACCGTTTAATTTCACTCAGTATTAAAGACAATCGTGGCTTAGTTGTGGACTCGGTGGATATTGAGCTTGATGATTCAGATGGACAATTAGAAATCCCTCCTGAAGGCGCAATTATCCAGGTGTGGATTGGTTGGTCTAATACAGGTCTGGTCGACAAAGGGAAATACAAAGTTGAATCCGTCACCCATCGCGGTGCACCAGACGTTTTAAGCATTTCAGCCTTCAGTAATGACGTATCTGAAGGTTTAAAACAAAAGCGTGAACGTAGCTTTAGTAATAAAACAATCCAGGTGATTTTTGAAACCGTTGGTACTGAATATGCGCTTAAAACAATTGTGCATGACACACTGGCCAGCCGAGTAATTTCATACATCGCACAAAATGAAAGTGATGCCAATCTGATTACCCGGATAGCAGACGAACATGATGCTATTGCTACGGTAAAAAGTGGCCACTTAATTTTATTGCCACGTGGAGCCAGTCAAACAGCTTCCGGATTACCCCTTCCTACCGCCCAAATTTTTAGATCTGATGGTGATGGCCACAATTACACAACTGGTACCGGTACTGACCGAATTACAGGCGTTAAAGCATTCTATTACGATGCTGGTAAATCTAAAAAGTTATATGTGGTTATTGGTGATAATGCGGAAAATTTAAAAGAGATCCGTTACGTCCACCGCGACAAAAAAACAGCTGAACTTGCTTGCCAGGCTGAATTCAACCGATGCAAACGTTCTTCTCAAAAATTGTCTTATACCTTCGCCTTTGGCCAACCCGAACTTATCCCGGAACAAGAGTTTGTATTCACCGGTTTAAAACCACAAATCGATGACATTGTATGGCTAGGTACCAATGTCACTCACAATTTAACTGATAGCGGTTTTACAACCAGTGTTGAATTAGAAGTACAGCTGCCGAATACAGATGATGTTTCTACCCTTTTTGAGCCTGATAAAGAGGGAGATAAAGAATTAAGAAAACAAAATAAAAAAAGGACTGGTCGGAACTATGCTGACTACACCGGAGTAATCGTTTTTTATCGTGAGAATGGTAAAGATCAGAAGCTTACTTCAGGCGATCAAAGCAATCCGTTGAAGCTCATTAAAACCTATAAAACAAAAAAGACAGCGACCATTGCTTTAAAAAGAGAACAAGCCCGAATTGATAAAGCTAAAAAGGGCAAATAAAAAAAATCCTTGCTTTGGGGGAAGCAAGGACAAAAAGGTAATCAATTTTCGATACAAATTATTATAAATCACCATTTATAGTGATTTTGTTATAAAATCGTAAATAATTAAACCACCAGGTAGCAAAATGGCTCGACCAAGATCCCGTTATAAATGCCCTCACTGCGGAGAACCTTTTTCAATCCGTTCAAGTACTGAACTTAATCCTTTACTCCGTTCGTTTCAGGGGCAGTGTCAAAACTTAGAGTGTGGCTTTACTGCTCAAGGATTTTTTGAATTAAAGATCCAGCTTTCTCCTCCAGCTCATCCTAATCCTGAAATTAATCTACCTACTCCAGACCGTACTTGGAAAATGGAGCACGCATGACAGACAAGATCGATATTGCCCAAGAACTACAACTTAAACAGGTTCAGATTCAACCTAAAGACTTTAGCCGCCCTTCTCTTACCGAATGTGAAGAATGCGGAAATGATATTCCTGTTGAACGTCAGCGCTATGGTTCTGTAACCCTTTGTGTGGAATGTAAAAATACACAAGAAAAACTTTCAAAAAGGTACTTTTAAATGACAAATTTCCTAATCTTTTTCATCGTTATTCTTGTTTTAGCCCTCATTATTTTTTGGATGATCCTAGATTATCAATTTACTCGATACATCCGTGAAATGAAGGCTTTTTATAAGGAAGAAGATCTCCAAAACAAAAGCCAACTCAAGTTAATT
>Ga0308166_1001156_pt1 | contig 29224 bp, 30 predicted proteins | sample PhyCR2_2_FD_202137 | JGI IMG/M metagenome (GOLD analysis project Ga0308166, IMG submission 202137) | Phyllosphere microbial communities from UC Gill Tract Community Farm, Albany, California, United States - DLSLCC.R2 | ecosystem: Host-associated > Plants > Phyllosphere > Unclassified | place... | reverse complement strand
TGCAACGTCATCCAGAACGGTGGCGATGTCATCGATCAGCACCAGCAAACTGCTTCCTGCCATGAATCCTGTTTCCTTCTGTGTATGAATGTTGCCAAGCATAACGCGACCGCCGGCCACAGGCTGCATTGTTGAGCGCCGCTCAAGGCCGGTGCTACCATGCGCCACCGCCAGAACAGGCAAGGAACCACCGGGTTTATGAGCACAATCCGCGAGCGTAACAAAGAACTGATCCTGCGCGCCGCCAGCGAAGAGTTTGCCGACAAGGGCTTCGCGGCGACCAAAACCAGCGACATCGCCGCCAAGGCGGGATTGCCCAAGCCCAACGTCTACTACTACTTCAAATCCAAGGAAAACCTCTACCGCGAGGTGCTGGAAAGCATCATCGAGCCGATTCTGCAGGCCTCGACCCCGTTCAACCCGGACGGCGTGCCGAGCGAGGTGCTGAGCGGCTACATCCGCTCGAAGATCCGCATCTCCCGCGACCTGCCCTACGCCTCCAAGGTGTTCGCCAGCGAAATCATGCACGGCGCCCCGCACCTGAGCGCCGACCTGGTCGAGCAGCTCAACGCCCAGGCCAAACACAACATCGCCTGCATCCAGAGCTGGATCGACCGCGGCCAGATCGCCCCGATCGATCCCAACCACCTGATGTTCAGCATCTGGGCTGCGACCCAGACCTACGCCGACTTCGACTGGCAGATTTCCGCGGTGACCGGGAAGGACAAGCTTGATGAAGCCGATTATGAAGCGGCGGCGCAGACGATCATCCGGTTGGTGTTGAAGGGGTGTGAGCCGGATCGGTGAGATCGGGGGAACCGCTTCGCGAGCAGGCTCGCTCCCACATTTGGAATGCATTCCCCTGTGGGAGCGAGCCTGCTCGCGAATAGCCGCACCGCAGACCTCAACTCATAACCAGATCGAATCCCACAACGGATAGTCGCCAAGGCTTTTGACCAGCCCTGCCCGCAATGGGTTGGCAATGACATACCGAGCCATCTTCACCAGATTCTCCTCTTTACGCAGTGCCCGGTCATGGAAGCCAGGTTGCCCAAAGGCTGGACTTTCTACCGGTCGAAAGCTTTACCGCTTTGGTGCTGAGGGATTTAGTTCGCTGCATCAATTCGCCGAGCGAGCCACTCTTCAATTCAATCAGCCAGTGAAAATGATCTGGCATTACGACCCAAGCCAGAGAATTGGCCAATCCCGTTTCCTCAGCTGCCCGAAATTGGTTTACAAGCAATCTGCCGAGGAAGAAATCGCTGAATACAGGTTCTCTCCCGGCGGTATTGGCGGTCAGAAGGTAAATGCGGTTGTGTTCTGAATAGCGTCCGATGCGCAAGCGATGTGAAGCAGATAAACCCGGCATTCCGTTGCCTTTTCATATGTTGATCATGAGAAGGCTAGCCGTGGAGATGGCAAAGGGAGCGCCAGACTTTTAGCAAGATGTGTAGCGCAGATCCTATTCGCGAGCAGGCTCGCTCCCACAGGGGCTTTCGAACACTCGAACATTTTGTGTCCAACCCAAACTCAATGTGGGAGCGAGCCTGCTCGCGAAAGCGGTTATTCAGACACTGACATTCAGCCAACCACCCCACCATCCGCCCGCAAATCCAGCGCCTCCACCGCTCTGATCGCCACCTGCTCATCGACATCCGACAAATCCCCGCTAATCCCGATCGCGCCGAGCACTTCACCGGCCTGGTTGCGAATCAATACGCCACCCGGTGCCGGCACAACGCTGCCCTGCCCCATGCTGTTCAGCGAAGAAAAAAACGCCGGGCGTTGTTGGGCGTCCTGGGCGAGCAGGCGGGAGCCTTTACCCAGGGCGATGGCGCCCCAGGCTTTGCCGATGGCGATGTCGGGGCGCAACAGGCTGGCGCCGTCTTCGCGTTGCAGGGCGATCAGGTGGCCACCGGTATCGAGTACCGCGATGGTCAGCGGTGCGGCGTTGATGCCGCGTCCTGCGTTGATGGCTTCGCTGACCAGGTTGACTGCGACTTTCAAGGTTAAAGCGCTCATGGTGCCGTCCTCATTTTGTTATAGGGAAAGTCGTGGGACTGCGCGTTTGTGCCGCAGTCCGATGACACAAATAGAACACAATGAACTATTTTTTTGTATACAATAATTCTCGAAAAGCGCCACATGCGACGAAAAGCCACAGCACAGCGGGCTTCCGACGAATGAAACAGGCGCTTGAGAAAATGAATTGACCTGCGCCGTCCGCCGTGAATACACTCTGGACAGACCCAACTTGTATACAATTACAAAAAGCAAGAGGCACCAAAACCATGAGCAAAATGAGAGCAATCGAAGCCGCCGTTCTGGTGATGCGCCGCGAAGGGGTTGATACCGCTTTTGGCATCCCGGGCGCAGCGATCAACCCGCTGTACTCCGCCTTGCAGAAGGTCGGTGGCATCGATCACGTCCTTGCTCGCCACGTTGAAGGCGCCTCGCACATGGCCGAGGGCTACACCCGCACCAAGGCCGGCAACATCGGCGTGTGCATCGGCACGTCCGGCCCGGCCGGTACCGACATGGTCACCGGGCTCTACAGCGCCTCGGCCGACTCGATTCCAATCCTCTGCATCACCGGGCAAGCACCCCGCGCCCGTATGCATAAAGAAGACTTCCAGGCAGTCGACATCACCAGCATCGTCAAGCCAGTGACCAAGTGGGCGACCACGGTTCTGGAGCCGGGCCAAGTGCCTTACGCGTTCCAGAAAGCCTTCTATGAAATGCGCTCCGGCCGTCCAGGCCCGGTGCTGATCGACCTGCCGTTCGATGTGCAGATGGCCGAGATCGAATTCGACATCGACGCTTACCAGCCGCTGCCATTGGCCAAACCGACTGCGACCCGCGTCCAGGTTGAAAAAGCTTTGGCTTTGCTGGATCAGGCTGAGCGCCCACTGCTGGTGGCCGGCGGCGGCATCATCAACGCCGACGCCAGCGACCTGCTGGTTGAATTCGCCGAGCTGACCGGCATCCCGGTGATCCCGACCCTGATGGGCTGGGGCACCATCCCTGACGATCACCCGCTGATGGTCGGCATGGTCGGTCTGCAGACTTCGCACCGTTACGGCAACGCGACGATGCTCAAATCCGATGTGGTGCTGGGCATTGGTAACCGTTGGGCCAACCGCCACACCGGTTCGGTTGACGTGTACACCGAAGGTCGCAAGTTCATTCACGTCGACATCGAAGGCACGCAGATCGGCCGTGTGTTCACCCCGGATCTGGGCATCGTTTCCGACGCCGCGGCAGCGCTGACCGTGTTCATCGAAGTCGCCCGTGAATGGCAAGCCGCCGGCAAGCTGAAGAACCGCAGCGCCTGGCTGCAGGATTGCCAGCAGCGCAAGGCCAGCCTGCATCGCAAGACCCACTTCGACAACGTGCCGGTCAAGCCGCAGCGCGTTTACGAAGAAATGAACCAGGTGTTCGGCAAGGACACCTGCTACGTCAGCACCATTGGTCTGTCGCAGATTGCCGGCGCTCAGTTCAAACTGCCATACATCCACGTCGTGGTGAACAACTCGTACCTGGGCCTGATCCGTCAGGCCCAGCGCGGGTTCGAAATGGACTACTGCGTGCAGCTGTCCTTCGATAACCTGAATGCGCCGGAACTCAACGGTTACGGGGTTGACCACATCGCAGTCGCCGAGGGCCTCGGCTGCAAGGCGCTGCGTGTGTTCGAACCGTCGGAAATCGCCCCTGCCCTGCGCAAGGCCGAACAGATGATCGAAGAGTTCAAGGTGCCGGTGATCGTCGAGATCATTCTGGAGCGTGTGACCAACATCTCCATGGGTACCGAGATCAACGCGGTCAACGAGTTCGAAGACCTGGCACTGGTCGGCAATGACGCGCCGACGGCGATTTCGATGTTGGATTAACTGCTGACTGCTCTCCCTGTGGGAGCGAGCCTGTATGGTGAGGGGGGTTTTATCCCCGTTAGGGCGCGAAGCGGCCTCAAAACCTGAAACCGCGGCGTATCAGGTACACCGCATACAATGGTTTACGACTGCTTCGCAGCCGAACGGGGATAAATCCCCTCGCCACAGCTCGCTCCCACAGGGGACCTCACAAGATTTACGGGAGACCACCATGCCGCGTTTCGCAGCCAACCTGTCCATGCTGTTCACCGAACAGGATTTCCTTACCCGTTTCGACGCCGCCGCCAAGGCCGGTTTCAGTGGCGTGGAATACCTGTTCCCGTACGACTTCAGCTCGGCTGAAATCAAGGCAAAACTCGAGGCCAACGGTCTGACCCAAGTGCTGTTCAACCTGCCGGCCGGTGACTGGGCCAAGGGCGAGCGCGGTATTGCCTGCCTGCCGGATCGGGTCGAAGAGTTCCGCGCCGGGGTCGATCTGGCGATTGCCTACGCGCAAGTGCTGGGCAACACCCAGGTCAACTGCCTGGCCGGCATCCGCCCGCAATGCGTTGACGATGCCACCGTGGAAAAGACCTTCGTCGCCAACCTCAAATACGCCGCCGACAAGCTGCAAGCGGTGGGCATCAAACTGGTGATGGAAGCGATCAACACCCGTGACATTCCCGGTTTCTACCTGAACAACACGGCGCAAGCCCTGTCGATTCGCGAGCAGGTCGGCAGCGCCAATCTGTTCCTGCAATACGACATCTACCACATGCAAATCATGGAAGGCGATCTGGCCCGCACCCTGCAATCGCACCTGGGCGAGATCAACCATGTGCAGCTCGCGGACAACCCGGGGCGCAACGAGCCGGGCACCGGTGAGATCAACTACCGCTTCCTGTTCGAACACCTTGATCGCATCGGTTATCAGGGTTGGGTTGGTTGCGAGTACAAACCGCTGACCACCACCGACGCGGGCCTGGGTTGGTTGAAAACCCATAACGCAATCTAAGAAACACTGCAAATCCCCTGTGGGAGCGAGCCTGCTCGCGAATGCGGTGGTTCAGTCAACACGGATATTGAATGTTCCACCGCATTCGCGAGCAGGCTCGCTCCCACATGAAAAGTAGCTCCCCTATTTGCTTGAGCACGACAAAAACAAGAGGATTTTCTCATGGCTAAAATCGGATTCATCGGCACCGGCATCATGGGCCACCCAATGGCGGCGAACCTGCAGAAAGCCGGTCACAGCCTGTTCCTGTCGCAACACCACGACGCGGCCCCGGCCGATCTGGTCGCCGCTGGCGCCGTCGCCCTGGCCAACCCGCGCGAAGTGGCGCAGGAAGCCGAATTCATCATCGTCATGGTTCCGGACACCCCGCAAGTCGACGACGTGCTGTTCCGCGCCGACGGTGTTGCGGCCGGTATCGGTAAAGGCAAAGTGGTCATCGACATGAGTTCGATTTCGCCGACCGCGACCAAAGCCTTCGCCGCCAAGATCAACGAAAAAGGCGCGCAGTACCTCGACGCGCCAGTGTCCGGCGGTGAAGTCGGCGCCAAGGCCGCAACCCTGAGCATCATGGTCGGTGGCGACGCCGATGCCTTCGAACGCGCCCTGCCGCTGTTCCAGGCCATGGGCAAGAACATCACCCTGGTCGGTGGCAATGGCGACGGCCAGACCGCCAAAGTGGCGAACCAGATCATCGTCGCGCTGAACATTCAGGCTGTCGCTGAAGCCCTGCTGTTCGCCTCGAAAAACGGTGCCGATCCAGCCAAGGTGCGTGAAGCGCTGATGGGCGGTTTCGCTTCTTCGAAGATTCTCGAAGTGCACGGCGAGCGCATGATCAAAGGCACCTTCGACCCGGGCTTCCGCATCAGCCTGCACCAGAAGGACCTGAACCTGGCCCTGCAAGGCGCCAAGGAGCTGAACATCAACCTGCCGAACACCGCCAATGCCCAGCAGGTATTCAGCACCTGCGCGGCCATCGGTGGCAGCAACTGGGACCACTCGGCGCTGATCAAGGGCCTTGAGCACATGGCCAATTTCTCGATTCGCGACAATAAATAAAGCCTGCACAAAACCCTGTGGGAGCGAGCCTGCTCGCGAAAGCGGCTTCACATTCAACATCCATGTTGGCTGACATACCGCGTTCGCGAGCAGGCTCGCTCCCACAAGGTTCCGAGTTGCCCTTTCGAATAACAAGAATTCCGGGAGCCCGCCATGTCGGTCGATCCGCAACAACTGCTGCGCGAGCTGTTTGCCACAGCCATCGACGCGGCCCATCCGAACCAAGTCCTCGAAGCCCATTTGCCTGCCGATCGCACGGGTCGGGTGATCGTCATCGGCGCCGGCAAAGCCGCTGCCGCCATGGCGCAAGTGGTCGAGCGCTGCTGGGAGGGTGAAGTCACCGGCCTGGTGGTGACCCGCTACGGCCACGGCGCTCCATGCGAAAAAATCGAAGTGGTCGAAGCCGCACACCCGGTGCCGGATGCGGCGGGTCTGGCCGTGGCCAAACGTGTGCTGGAGCTGGTCAGCAACCTGACTGAAGACGACCGCGTGATCTTCCTGCTCTCCGGCGGCGGCTCTGCCCTGCTCGCCCTGCCAGCCGAAGGCATCACCCTTGCCGATAAGCAGGCGATCAACAAAGCCCTGCTCAAATCCGGCGCGACCATCGGCGAGATGAACTGCGTGCGCAAGCACCTCTCGGCGATCAAGGGCGGCCGCCTCGGCAAGGCCTGCTGGCCAGCGACGGTTTATACCTACGCGATTTCCGATGTGCCCGGCGACCTCGCCACCGTCATTGCCTCCGGCCCGACCGTGGCCGACCCGAGCACTTCCGCCGAAGCGCTGGCGATCATCAAGCGCTACGGCATCGACATTCCCGCCTCCGTGCGTACCTGGCTGCAAAGTCCGGAATCGGAGACGGTCAAACCCGGCGATCCGAGTCTGGCGCGCAGTCATTTCCAGTTGATCGCCCGCCCGCAGCAATCGCTGGACGCGGCGGCGGTGAAATGCCGTCAGGCCGGTTTCAGCACCTTGATTCTCGGCGACCTCGAAGGCGAATCCCGTGAAGTGGCGAAAGTCCACGCCGGCATCGCCCGACAGATCATCCACCACGGCCAGCCACTGGCGGCGCCCTGCGTGATTCTCTCCGGCGGTGAAACCACGGTAACCGTGCGCGGCAATGGCCGTGGCGGACGCAATGCCGAATTCCTCCTCAGCCTGACCGACAGCCTCAAGGGCCAGCCCGGCGTCTATGCGCTGGCCGGCGACACCGATGGCATCGACGGCTCGGAAGACAACGCCGGCGCAATCATGACCCCGGACAGCTACGCCCGCGCCGCCGCACTGGGTCTGAGCACCAGCGACGAGCTGGACAACAACAACGGCTACGGCTACTTCCAGGCGCTCGATGCGCTGATCGTCACCGAGCCGACCCGCACCAATGTCAACGACTTCCGCGCCATTCTGATCCTTGAGAACTGCAAATCATGACGCCTGATAAAAAGGTCAAAATACTCGCCACCCTCGGCCCGGCGGTCGATGGTATCGACGACATTCGCGAGCTGGTCGAGGCCGGTGTCAACATCTTCCGGCTGAACTTCAGCCACGGCGATCATGCCGATCACGCCAAGCGCTATCAGTGGATCCGCGAAGTCGAGCGCCAGCTCAACTACCCGCTGGGCATTCTGATGGATCTGCAGGGGCCGAAACTGCGCGTCGGCAAGTTCGCTGATGGCAAGGTGCAGCTGCATCGCGGTCAGGCGTTCCGCCTCGATCTCGATGCAACACCGGGCGATGAGCGCCGGGTCAACCTGCCGCATCCGGAGATCATTGCTGCGCTGGAAGCCGGTATGGATCTGCTGCTTGACGACGGCAAGCTGCGTCTGCGCGTGGTCACCAAGTACAACGATGCGATCGACACCAGCGTGCTCAACGGCGGCGAACTGTCTGATCGCAAAGGTGTGAACGTGCCGCAAGCGGTGCTGGACCTGAGCCCGCTGACCGCCAAGGATCGCCGCGATCTGAGCTTCGGCCTGGAATTGGGTGTGGACTGGGTCGCGCTGTCGTTCGTACAGCGCCCACAGGACATTGTCGAAGCCCGCGCGTTGATCGGCGACAAGGCATTCCTGATGGCGAAAATCGAAAAGCCCTCGGCGGTCGAGCAATTGCGTGAGATTGCTGAGTTGAGCGACGCGATCATGGTCGCTCGCGGTGACCTTGGTGTTGAAGTGCCGGCGGAAAGCGTGCCGCAGATTCAGAAAAACATCATCACCACCTGCCGTGCGCTGGGCAAACCGGTGGTGGTGGCGACGCAGATGCTCGAGTCGATGCGCTTCTCCCCTGCCCCGACCCGCGCCGAAGTCACCGACGTCGCCAACGCCGTGGCCGAAGGCGCCGATGCGGTGATGCTCTCGGCGGAAACCGCATCCGGCGAATATCCGCTGGAAGCCGTGCAGATGATGAGCAAGATCATCCGTCAGGTTGAAAACGGCCCGGATTATCAGACCCAGCTCGACGTCAGCCGTCCGAAAGCCGAGGCGACGGTTTCCGATGCAATCAGTTGCGCGATCCGCCGGATCAGCAACGTGCTGCCGGTGGCGGTGCTGGTCAATTACAGCGAGTCCGGAGCCTCGACGTTGCGCGCATCCCGGGAACGGCCGAAAGCACCGATCCTCAATCTGACGCCGAACCTGCAAACCGCGCGGCGTTTGAGCGTGGCGTGGGGCATTCATTCGGTGGTCAACGATCGCCTGCGTCAGGTCGACGAAGTCTGCTCGACCGCACTGGAGATTGCTCAGGCGCAAGGCATGGCCGAGCGTGGCGACACGCTGCTGATCACCGCCGGCGTGCCGTTCGGGCAGCCGGGGTCGACCAATTCGCTGCGGATCGAGACGTTGATCTGACCCACCCTAAAAGTGGGTGCATAAGTTTGTGGCGAGGGGATTTATCCCCGTTGGGCTGCGAAGCGGCCCCCCATCGGAGAATGCGGTTTCTCTGTGGAAACCGTCACACCCTTAAAAGCGACGACTGCTGCGCAGCCGAACGGGGCGGTGCGACGTTTCGCTAAATCCCCTCGCCACAGTCACTTGCAAGACCTTTTGATGTTCCAACTGCCCAGATTTTCTCAACATGCCTGCCAATCACTTCAACACCCACTGCCCCGACTGGGCCGAGGCTTTGCTCAACGGTTTCAGTCAGATTTTCTTCCAGCGCCATCCGCTGTGCGGCCTGCTGTGTCTGTTGGCGATTCTGCTGACGGCGCCGGTGCTGTTCGCCGGGGCTCTGCTCGGTGGCGTTGCCGGTCTGCTCACCGCGCAGCGACGCAACTACGCCAAGGCTGATCGCCAGGCCGGACTGTTCAGCTACAACGGCGTGCTGCTCGGCCTGCTGCTGAGCCTGTATTTCCCTTGGTCGCCACTGCTGCCGCCGTTGATTCTTGCAGCGGGCGGCTTGAGCGCGATGCTCACTCAGCAATGGCTCAAACACGTGTACCGCAGTCGTGCCATACCAGCGTATACCTCGCCGTTCGTGGCGATCAGCTGGGTGCTGCTGATGTTCGCCGAACCGTCCGCGCCGATGGCATCGCCCGACCTGAACACGACAAATCTGCTGGCCGCTGAACTGCGCGGATTCGGCCAGGTGATGTTTCTCGACCATCCATTGGCCGGGGCGTTGATCGCCAGCGGTTTGCTGCTCGCCGATCGCCGTGCGTTCTGCTGGGCGCTGCTGGCGTCGGCGATCGGCCTCGGCTCGAGTCTACTGCACCACGAAACGTCCGCCGCACTGCTCGGCCTCGGTGGCTATAACGCCGTACTCGCCGCCCTCGCCTTCAGCGCTCAGCGACAAAATCCGTGGCTGCCGCTGCTCGCCATTGTCCTGGCGCTGCTGGTGACGCCGCTGTTTGCTGCCCTTGGATTGGCGACGCTGACCGCGCCGTTCATCCTCGCCTGCTGGTTGATTCGTACCGGCATTCAAATGCTTGGCAAAGCGTCGCTTGCGCATGAGTCTTGCGCTCACGAGGAGAATCACCCTAGGCTGCGCTGATCTTCGATTCAGGCGTTATTCATGGACAACAGCAACAATTGGCGCGAGCGGCTCTACGTCATGATTTTCCAGAGCGACACCCCGGCCGGGCGTCGCTTCGACGGCATCCTGCTGGTGATCATCCTCGCCAGCCTGGTGATCGTGATGCTCGACAGTATCGACAGCATCCACCGTAATTACGCCGACGTTCTGGCCTATATAGAGTGGGGCTTCACGGCGATCTTCCTCGGCGAGTACATCCTGCGTCTGTACTGCTCGCCCAAGCCACTGCGCTATGCCTTCAGCTTTTATGGCCTGGTGGATCTGCTGGCGATCGTGCCGGGCATCCTCGCGCTGTATTACAGCGATGCGCAGTATCTGCTGATCATCCGCATCATTCGGATGCTGCGGATTTTCCGCGTGCTCAAGCTCAGCCCGTATCTCAAGCAAGCCAACTATCTGATGTCGGCGCTGCGTGGCAGCAAGCAGAAAATCGTCGTGTTTCTGGTCAGCGTGTGCACGCTGGTGACAGTGTTCGGCACGCTGATGTACGTGATCGAAGGCCCGGAACATGGCTTCACCAGTATTCCCAAGGGCATCTATTGGGCGATCGTGACCTTGACCACTGTGGGCTTCGGCGACATCGTGCCGAAGACGCCGCTGGGTCAGGTGATCTCCTCGCTGGTGATGATCACCGGTTATTCGATCATCGCTGTGCCCACAGGGATCTTCACCGCTGAGCTGGCCAATGCCATGCGCGGCGAGCAGCTGCAACATGACTGCCCGGGCTGTCAGAAAAAGAGCCATGAACAGAGCGCAGCGTTCTGCTCCCGCTGCGGCAGTCAGCTGTTCAAGAAAGTGGAATAAGCACAGAGCTTTTTAATCTTTAAGCGACTATGCGAGGCCCGCTATAGTCGCTGGCAAATCGCCTCATTTTTGACACGACACCCCACAGAACAAGGAATGCGCAGTGAAAAAACTCTTTGGCGCCTCACTTCTCGCCGCCGGCCTGGCCTTGGCCAACATCGCTCAGGCTGCACCGACGCTGCTTAACGTTTCCTACGACGTGATGCGCGATTTCTACAAGGACTACAACACTGCGTTCCAGAAGCACTGGCAAGCCGAGCACAACGAAAACATCACCGTGCAGATGTCCTTCGGCGGCTCGAGCAAGCAGGCGCGTTCGGTGATCGACGGCCTGCCGGCTGACGTCATCACCATGAACATGGCCACCGACATCAATGCCCTCGCCGACAACGGCAAACTGGTCCCGGACAATTGGGTCACGCGCCTGCCGAACAACAGCGCGCCGTTTACCTCGGCGACGGTGTTCATCGTTCGCAAGGGCAACCCGAAAGCCTTGAAAGACTGGCCCGATCTGCTCAAGGACGGCGTACAGGTGATCGTGCCGAACCCGAAAACTTCCGGTAATGGCCGCTACACCTACCTGTCGGCCTGGGGCTATGTGCTGAAAAACGGTGGTGACGAGAACAAGGCCAAGGACTTCGTCGGCAAGCTGTTCAAGCAGGCGCCGGTACTCGACACCGGTGGCCGCGCCGCCACCACCACGTTCATGACCAACCAGATCGGCGACGTACTGGTGACCTTCGAAAACGAAGCGGAAATGATCGCCCGCGAGTTTGGTCGCGATCAGTTCGAAGTCATCTACCCGACCGTCTCCGCAGAAGCCGAGCCACCAGTTTCGGTGGTCGATAAAGTCGTCGACAAGAAAGGCTCGCGCGCTGCGGCTGACGAGTATCTGAAGTACCTGTGGTCGCCGGAAGGTCAGGAAATTGCGGCGGCCAACTACCTGCGCCCGCGTGACCCGGCGGTGCTGGCGAAGTACACCGACCGTTTCCCGAAAGTCGATTTCCTTTCGGTGGAGAAGACCTTTGGTGACTGGCGCACGGTGCAGAAAACCCACTTCAATGATGGTGGCGTGTTCGATCAGATTTATAGCGGGCAGTAAGGCTTGGTCTGAAAAATCAAAAGGCGACCCGCTGGGGTCGCCTTTTTGTTGCGTGGGAATACCGGTCATTACACTGCGTAATAACAGTTATCATCCGAAAACGTCTTCTGCCAGTCCACGTTGTCCATTAGCCTCAACCGTTTCCTGTGTCCGACCCGAGATCCCCTATGACCACCACTCCTCACGCAATGACCCGAGGCATGGTCCTGCTGTTCGCGTTCTGCTGCGGCGCCATTGTTGCCAACATCTACTACGCACAGCCGATCATCGGCCTGATCGCGCCGGACATCGGCCTCTCCGACACCATGGCCAGTTTCATCGTCTCGCTGACGCAGATCGGCTATGCGTTGGGCCTGTTCTTTCTGGTGCCATTGGGGGATCTGCTGGAGAACCGGCGGCTGATGATCATCACCACGGTCGTGGCGATCGCCAGTCTGCTTGGCGCCGCGTTCACTGAACAGCCGAACGTGTTCCTGCTGATCTCGCTGCTGGTCGGTTTCAGCTCGGTGTCGGTGCAGATCCTGATTCCGCTGGCCGCGCATCTGGCGCCGGAAGAGTCCCGTGGCCGGGTGGTGGGCGGGATCATGGGCGGTTTGCTGCTGGGTATTCTGTTGGCGCGACCGGTGTCGAGCGTGGTCGCCGATCACCTCGGCTGGCGCGCCATGTTCATGATCGCCGCGGCGTTGATGGCGGCTATCAGCGTGGTGCTGGCGCTGACCGTGCCCAAGCGCCAGCCGGATCACAGCGCCACCTATGGCCAGTTGATCGGTTCGCTATGGACACTCCTGCGCCAGCAACCGGTGCTGCGTCAGCGGGCGTTTTATCAGGGCTGCATGTTCGCCACGTTCAGCCTGTTCTGGACCGCCGTGCCGCTGGAGCTGGCACGCAACCATGGCCTGTCGCAAAGCGAAATTGCGATCTTCGCCCTTGTCGGCGCGATCGGTGCCATCGCCGCGCCAATCAGCGGCCGCCTCGCCGATGCCGGTCACACACGCATCGCCTCGCTGCTGGCCATGCTGTTCGCCAGCCTGAGTTTCCTCCCCGCCTTCATCCACCCGGCCTATAGCGTCATCGGCCTGGCCGTAACCGGCGTGGTGCTGGACTTCTGCGTGCAGATGAACATGGTCCTCGGCCAACGCGCGGTGTACTCGCTGGACGCGAAAAGTCGTGGCCGTTTGAACGCGCTGTACATGACCAGCATCTTTATCGGCGGCGCTTTCGGCTCCTCGGTGGCCAGCGCGGTGTACGAGCATGGCGGCTGGTTGTGGATCGTGATTGTCGGCAGCGTGTTTCCGTTGTTGGCGTTGGTGCGGTTTCTGAGTGTTTCACGACGCGCTTCATTGGCCACGGCTTAAGGGCGTCAAAAGCTTCGCGAGCAGGCTCGCTCCCACAATTGGACGTACCTTCAATACCGAACCAGTTTCTCCATCGCCGCATCCGCCAGAAACGAGGAGCGGCTTTTGACGTTGTGCTCGCGTACATAGCGATCAATACGCTGAATCACATAGCCGGGCAGCGTAACGTTGACCTTTTCGGTCTTGCCCAGGTACGGCGAGATATCCAGCTCCAGCATGCCCCAGCCCATCTCGGCAAAATCCGGATGAATGCGATGCGCCGCTGCCGAGGTCGGCATCGGAATCGCCTGACCGGCCGCCGCGATCTCCTGCAGCATGAGGTGAGCCACTTCCACGGCCGCGTTGTAGGCCTCCTCAAAGCTGTCCCCGGCCGTGACCGCGCCGGGAATATCGGGGATCTGAATGCCGATGGCAGTGTTCTCGTCACCCCACTCGATGCAGATGGGATATTGCATTACGGATCTCCTTCATGACGGGTTGGCGGGCTGAATAACCCCGCGCGCCGCCGAATGCTTTTGACTGTCCCCAGCGGTAAATCCTTTTTCGGATGCGGGACGGCAATCGTGTTCGGGTTGTAACGATGAGTGAAGATGTGATGACTGCCCGCAACCCGATCCAGCGTCCAGCCCGCCTCCTCCAGCTCCTTCATCAATAGCCTGCTCTGCACCAACCGCCTCCTTGGCCTGGCCCGTTAAAAGTAACTCTAGAGTTATCTTTACTCAAGCACAGAATGGGACGGGGTGATGGTTGGTAGTTTTACAAGGTGTGATTCAAACGGCAAAAAAAACGGCGATCCCAGGATCGCCGTTTCTCTTACTGCCCGAACTTCTTGCCCAACCCCGGCGGGACGCCGTGGATGTTGGTGTCTTCCCACGGGCCGTTGGGGCTGACCGAGCGGCTCCAGCCGTTGTCCCAGCGGTAGTAGGTGCGCTGGCGGTAGAAAGTGTTGGTCTGGTCGTCGAGCACGTAGACGCCGAGCTTCTGGTCCCAGTGGCTGTTGCCGCCCGGTGGCGGGGCGAAGCTGGCCGAGGTGCGGGGCACGGGCTTGGCGGGTTTGGCCGGGATGCTTTTGCCGGGGGTCGGCGAGGTCGACGGGGTTGGGCTCGGTTGCGAGGGCGGGATCGGCGGCAGGCTGGTGGTCGGTTCCGGGCGCTGTACCGCACATGCACTCAAGCCCAGGGCCAGTGTGAGGACTGTGATGCGGGCGATGGTGTGCATGGCGGTGCTTTCCTGTTGGGTCCGGTTACTTGTCCGGGCTGTCGATGGTCAGTTTTTGGAGCGCTGTGGTGCTGCTGGCCAATGGGCCGCTGCGACCGATCCACTCACCGGCAGTCGGTTGACCGGCCCGTGAGATGCGCGCAACCAGTTGGACTTCAGGGAAGTTGGACAGTTTCAACTGCGGCATCATTGCGTCGGCATCGCCCAGCTCGACGGTCACCGGCAGGTCAGCCACGGTCAGGCGTTTGGCCGCCAGCGGCGCCGGTGGGCCAGAAGTGGCGCGGGCGAAGATGAACACGCTGTCGCCCGGTTGCACCTTGCCTTTGAGTTCGCTGGCCAGATCCACGCTGACTTTCAGCAATGCAGCTTTCGGCGCCGGCGCCTGAGCAACCTGGCCACCGCTTGCCTTCAGCCGTTCGGCGGCACGCTCGATGCCGCCTTGCAGCGCAGCGCGAGAGTTGTCCTCCGGCGGCAGTTGCGCGAGCAGGCGATTCCAGTAGTCGATGGCCTCCTGATAACGCTCACCTTCGAACGCGGCGATGCCGAGCAGGCCGAGGCTGGTGACTTCTTTCGGATCGGCCTTCAGCGCTTCGTCAGTCAGTTTCTGAATCTGCTCCGACCACTTTTTACCGTCGGCAAAATACTGCGCCTGCGCCCACTGGCCGAGCAGCTCCGGCTGGCGACCAGCGAGGTTGGCGGCGCGTTCGAACATCTTCGCCGCGTCTGCCGGGCGATCCTGAGCCATGTAGGTACGGCCGAGGAAATACAGACCTTCAGCGGAATCCGGTTGTGCGGCCACCGCACGTTCCAGACGCTGGGTCATCTCTTCCATCGACTGCGGTGCCTGAGCGAATTCGCGGGTCAGTTCGACCTTGTCGGCGGCGCCGAAATGCAGGTACAGACCGAGACCCAGCACCGGTACCAGCACGGCGGCCAGCAGCGGCAACGGTTTACCCAGACGCGAGACACGCGGCGCGGCGGCGCCTTCGGTGTCGGCGAGCAGTTCACGCGCAGCTTCCGCGCGGCCGCTGTCCAGTTGCGCGGCGTCGAGCACGCCCTCGGCCTGCTGCGCTTGCAGCTCGGCCACCCGTTCCTGGTACAGCGCGACGTTCAACGCGGTGCGATCTTCTTCCCGCTGGGCGCGGCGTTCGCGCAGTACCGGGATCAGCAGAAAACTCAGGGCGACCAGAAGCAACAGCCCTGCGGCGAGCCAGAAATCAATCATTCTTGGTTTTTATCCAACAGTTGGTCGAGACGCTGACGTTCTTCTGCAGACAGCGATGACGGCGTTTCGGCACGCTGCCCGCGACGCCTGCGCACGATCAGCGCGATCACCACGAAACCACCAAGCAGCAGCCCGGCCGGGCCGAACCACAGCAGTGCGGTCTTGGCATTGAGCGCCGGTTTGTAGCGGACGAAATCACCGTAGCGATCGACCATGAAGTCGATGATCTGCTGATTGTCCTTGCCCTCGCCGAGCATGCGGAAAATCTCCTTGCGCAGGTCGGCGGCGATGGGTGCGTTGGAGTCGGCAATGTCCTGGTTCTGGCATTTGGGGCAGCGCAGTTCCTTGGTCAGTTCGCGGAAACGCTCGCGGTCGCCCTCTTTGGCAAATTCGTAGGTGTCGATGGCCGCGTGGGCGACACCAGCCAGGCTCAAGCCCAACACCACTGCTGCGAGAAAACGTTTCATGGCTTGGCCTCATCGACCAGCGCCTGATACTTGGCCGCGAGTTTTTCACGCCAGACCTGCTCGTCGATCACCCCGACGAACTTGTCGCGGATGATGCCTTTGGCGTCGATGAAGAAGGTTTCCGGCGCGCCGTAGACACCAAGATTCAAGCCCAGCGAACCCTCGTCGTCGCGAATATCCAGCGCATACGGATTGTGAAACTCGGCCAGCCACTTCAAGGCGTCGGCATTGGTGTCCTTGTAGTTGATGCCGTAGATCACCACGCCGCGCTCGGCGAGTTTGTTCAGCACCGGGTGCTCGACGCGGCAGGAGATGCACCAGGTGCCCCAGACATTGACCAGCGCCGGTTTGCCGAGAATGTCGGCCTTGGTCAGCGTCTTGTCACCCTGCACACTCGGCAGGGAAAACTCCGGGAACGGCTTGTCGATCATCGCCGACGGCAGCTCCGCCGGATCCAGATACAGCCCGCGATAAAGAAACACCGCCACCAGCAGAAATATCGCCAGCGGCAACAACATCAACCAACGCCTCATGCCGCCGCTCCCGTCATGCCCAGTGCTTCGCGCACTTTGCTTTTCACCTTGACCCGATAACGCCGATCCAGCGCCGCCAGCAAACCACCCAATCCGGTCAGCAAGCCGCCAAACCAGATCCAGCGCACGAACGGTTTGACGTGTACGCGCACGGCCCAGGCGCCGTTATCCAGCGGCTCGCCGAGGGCAACGTAGAGATCGCGGGTGAAACCGGCATCGATGCCGGCTTCGGTCATCACCGAGTTCTGCACGGTGTAAAGACGTTTTTCCGGGTGCAGCACGCTGATTTCCTTGCCGTCACGAATGACGCGGATGGTGCCTTTGTCCGAGGTGAAATTCGGCCCTTCGAAATGCTTGGCGCCTTCGAAGACGAATTGATAGCCGGCCAGGTCCATCGACTCGCCCGGCGCCAGACGCAGGTCGCGCTCGGCACTGTTCTGGCTCGACAACACCACGCCCAGCGCGCACACGGCGATGCCGAGGTGGGCGACCTGCATGCCCCAATAACTGCGGGTCAGCGTCGGCAAACCTTTGATCAGGCCTTTGTGGCGGGTCTTGTCGAACAGATCGCGCACGCCGGCGAGCAACACCCACGCCGCCAGCAGGAACGTCGCGATCACCGCCCAGTTGAAATCGCCGTACGCCACGCCGGCCACCACGGCCAATGCGACGCTGCCGAGCAGCACCGGAGTGAGCATGCTCGCCAGCCACTTCACTGGCGTGTCCTTCCAGCGCACGATCACACCGATCGCCATGACCAGCATCAGCAACGCCATCAACGGAATGAACAACGCATTGAAGTAAGGCGGGCCGACCGACAGCTTGGCGCCACTGATGGCATCAAGAATCAGCGGATACAAGGTCCCAAGGAGGATCATCGATGCAGCGACGACCAGCACCAGGTTGTTGCCCAGCAGCAAGGTTTCACGTGACCACAAATTGAAACCGACCTGGCTTTTCACCACCGGCGCACGCAGCGCAAACAGCGTCAACGAACCGCCCACCACGAACAGCAGGAAAATCAGGATGAACACGCCGCGCTCGGGATCCGAAGCGAAGGCATGCACCGAAGTCAGCACGCCCGAGCGTACGAGGAAGGTGCCGAGCAGGCTCAACGAGAACGCGGCGATCGCCAGCAACACCGTCCAGCTCTTGAACACGCCACGCTTTTCGGTGACCGCCAGCGAGTGAATCAGCGCGGTGCCGACCAGCCATGGCATGAACGAGGCGTTTTCCACCGGGTCCCAGAACCACCAGCCGCCCCAGCCGAGTTCGTAATACGCCCACCACGACCCGAGGGTGATGCCGATACCGAGGAAGGCCCAGGCGACGATGGTCCATGGCCGCGACCAGCGCGCCCACGCCGCATCGAGACGCCCGCCGAGCAGCGCGGCGATAGCGAACGCGAACGCTACCGAGAAACCGACGTAACCCATGTACAACATTGGCGGGTGCACGATCAGGCCAATGTCTTGCAGCAACGGGTTGAGGTCGCGACCGTCCGCGGGAATCTGCGGAAGGATCCGCGAAAACGGGTTCGAGGTAAGAATCAGGAACAGCAGGAACCCGGTGCTGATCATGCCCATCACCGCCAGTACCCGGGCGAGCATGACTTGCGGCAACTGCCGGGAGAACACCGACACGGCGAAGGTCCAGCCGCCGAGGATCAACGCCCACAGCAGCAGGGAACCTTCGTGGGCGCCCCACACCGCGCTGAATTTGTAGTACCACGGCAGCGCGCTGTTGGAGTTCATCGCCACGTAGCCGACCGAGAAATCGTCGGTCATGAACGCGTAGGTCAGGCAGCCGAAGGCAAACAGCAGAAAGGCAAACTGGCCCCACGCCGCCGGTTGCGCCAGGCTCATCCACAAGCGGTCACCGCGCCACGCGCCGAGCATCGGCACCAGCGCTTGGACCAGTGCAAAACACAGCGCGAGGATCATCGCAAGGTGGCCCAGCTCGGGAATAAACAGTGCGGCGGCCATCGATCAACCCTCCTTCACAGGCGTCGGTGCGGATTGACCGCTGTCCTTCAGCGCTTTGGTCACTTCCGGCGGCATGTACTTCTCGTCGTGCTTGGCCAGCACTTCATCAGCCACTACCACGCCATCGGCGTTGAGCTTGCCGAGGGCGACGATGCCCTGCCCTTCGCGGAACAGATCCGGGAGGATGCCGCGATAGGCGATGGTCACGGATTTGTTGAAATCGGTAACGACGAATCTGACGTCCAGCGAATCCTTGGAGCGTTGCAGCGAACCGGCCTCGACCATGCCGCCGGCGCGGATGCGCGTGTCCTGCGGCGCTTCGCCGTTGGCGATCTGCGTCGGTGTGTAAAACAGATTGATGTTTTCCTGCAACGCGCTCAGGGCCAGGCCGACAGCAGCGCCCACTCCGACCAGAATCGCCAGAATGATGATCAGACGTTTTTTGCGCAGCGCATTCACTTGCTGTTCTCCCGGCGCAGACGACGCGCCTCTTGTTGCAGATAACGCTTGCGCGCCGCAATCGGCGCCACCACGTTGAGGGCCAGCACCGCCAGACAGATGCCGTAGGCCGACCAGACATACAGGCCGTGATGGCCCATGGCGAGAAAATCGCCGAATGAAGCAAAACTCATCGCGCCGCCTCCAGACTCTGCTGCACTTCGGCTTTCACCCAACTGGCGCGGGCCTCGCGCTTGAGCACTTCCAGCCGCATGCGCAGCAACAGCACGGCGCCGAAGAAGCAGTAGAAACCCAGCACCGTCAGCAGCAGCGGCAGCCACATTTCCGCTGGCATCGCCGGTTTTTCCGTAAGTGTGAACGTCGCGCCCTGGTGCAGGGTGTTCCACCACTCCACCGAGTATTTGATGATCGGGATGTTGATCACGCCAACGATCGCCAGCACGGCGCAGGCCTTGGCGGCGCTGTCGCGGTTGCTGATGGCATTGCCCAGCGCGATCACGCCGAAATACAGGAACAGCAGAATCAGCATTGAGGTCAGGCGCGCATCCCACACCCACCACGAGCCCCAGGTCGGTTTGCCCCAGATGGCCCCGGTGACCAGCGCCACGGCGGTCATCCACGCACCGATCGGTGCGGCGCATTGCAGGGCGACGTCGGCCAGTTTCATCTTCCACACCAGCCCGACCACACCGCACACGGCGAGCATTACGTAGATCGACTGGGCGAGCATCGCTGCAGGTACGTGGATATAGATGATGCGGAAGCTGTTGCCTTGCTGGTAATCCGGCGGCGCGAACGCCAGGCCCCAGACCACGCCAACGCCGATCAGCAGCAACGCTGCAATGCTCAACCACGGCAGGAACTTGCCGCTGATGCCGTAGAACCACTTGGGCGAGCCGAGCTTGTGAAACCAGGTCCAGTTCATACTGTTTCCATCACGGTTGCCGCTCATCATCGCGAGCTGGCAGAGGGTCATGCCTTTCTTCTGGAAGAAGTGGTCAATTTTTGACCAGGCCTCATTATTATTCGCCGACGCTGATCTTCAGGCCAGCGGCTATTGCAAAGGGTGTCAGGGTGATCGCGAGCGCTGCGAGGCTGGCCATCCACAACAGGTATCCGGTCGCCGGCATGCCTTGCAGCGCCGCTTGCAACGCGCCACTGCCAAGGATCAACACCGGGATGTACAACGGCAGAATCAGCAGCGCCAGCAACAGCCCGCCGCGCTTCAGGCCGACCGTCAGCGCCGCGCCGACCGCACCGAGCAGGCTCAACACCGGCGTGCCCAACAGCAACGACAACAGCAGCACCGGCAGGCACGCGGCCGGCAACCCGAGCATCAACGCCAGCAACGGCGACAGCAGCACCAGTGCCAGACCAGAGAACAGCCAGTGTGCCAGCACCTTGGCCAGGACCAGAAGCGGCAGCGGGTGCGACGAAAGGACCCACTGTTCCAGCGAGCCGTCTTCGAAGTCACTGCGAAACAATCCATCCAGCGAAAGCAGGACCGACAACAACGCCGCCACCCAGACTAACCCCGGGGACAGGTTTTGCAAGACTTGAGTTTCCGGGCCGACGGCCAGCGGGAAAAGGGCAATGACGATAGCAAAGAAAATCAGCGGATTGGCCAGCTCCGCCGGGCGGCGGAACAGCAGTCGCGATTCGCGGGCAAGCAGCAGGCCGAAGACACTCATACCGCCCATTTCCCCAGATCGATGTCGCGATAACCGGCCGGCATGCGGCTCAGGGTGTGGTGGGTGGTCAGCACCACCAGGCCGCCGCGTTCGCAGTGGCCGGCCAGATGCTCTTCCAGTTGCGCAACGCCCTGCTTGTCCAGCGCGGTGAACGGTTCGTCGAGAATCCACAACGGCGGGCTGTCCAGATACAACCGCGCCAGCGCCACACGGCGCTGTTGGCCGGCGGAAAGACTGTGGCAGGGAACGTCTTCGAAACCGCGCAATCCTACCGCTGCCAGCGCCTGCCAGATCGCCTCGCGTTCGGCGGGATGATGCAGGGCGCAGAGCCACGACAGGTTTTCTTCGGGAGTGAGCAGATCCTTGATCCCGGCAGCGTGGCCGATCCACAACAGGTTTCGCGCCAGTTCGCTGCGTTGCTCGGTCAGCGGCTGACCGTTGAGCAGCACTTGGCCATCGGTGGGTTGCATCAAACCGGCGAGCAGACGTAAAAGACTGGTCTTGCCGCTGCCGTTGGGGCCGCTGATCTGCACCATGTCGCCACTGGCCAGGCGCAATTCGAGATTTTCGAAAAGCAGCCTGAGATCGCGTTCACACGCCAGGGCAACGGTTTGCAGGACAGGACTGGTCAAGGGATCACGGGCCTTATACGGTTCAAGTCGGCTCTGGAGCGGCCGTTAAAGAGATGCAGCATAGATGCTTTGATCGCTCGATCTGGCGAGCTGGATCAAACAATTGCCAGGTTTTTTGAACGAAGCGCACGACGCGCGGCATTATACATGCCGTGCCTTACTCTCAAGAGCGCAATTTCCTCAGGTTGTGTCCGCGTATGACAGGCGAAATGAACATCCTCCCGCTGCCGCCCACCGTGCCGGCGAGCGCTCGCCCGCAGATGGGTGAACTGCTCAAGCTGCTGACGCCGGTCGAGGGCTTGATCGGCGCCGGGCAAAGCGCCAAGGCCGAGGTGTTGTCGCTCAAGCAGGCCGATCAGACCTTTGAATTGTTGCTCAAAGTGACCCTCGACAGCGGCCGTCAGACCACCGTGCAGGCCAGCAGCAACCTGCCGTTGCCACAGGGTACCAACCTGGCGATCACTCAGCCGTCGGCCGGCAATCTGGCAATCACCGTGCAGCAAGCGATCGCCAGCAGCGTCGCCACCCTCACCCGCATCGATACCGCGCAATTGCCCGCCGGCACCTTGCTGCAAGGCAAAGTCGTGACCTCGCAAGCCCTGCCGCAGACGCCGGGGCAAGCGGCGGTATTTCGCTCGATGGTCACCCTGCTCAACACCGCGTTGAGCGGCAGCACCTTGACCGTCGACAGCCCGCAACCGCTGCGCATCGGCACCTTGTTGTCGGCGCAAGTGCAGGACGCGCAAACCCTCAAATTCGTGCCGCTCAGCAGCCGTCAGGAACAACTGGCGGTCAGTCAGCAATTGCTCGGCCAGCAAAGTCGCCAAGGCTCGCTCGATGGCCTGCTGAAGATGTTGCAAAATCTGCCGCCGGCCACTGACCAGACCTCGGCCGATCTGCGCGCGGTGGTCGACAAGTTGCTCGCCAGCCTGCCGAACGTGCAACAAATGAGCACCGCCAAAGGCGTGGCGCTGGCCTTGGCCAACAGCGGCGCGTTCCTCGAAGCGAAATTGCTCGGCGGACAAAATCCCACGCTCGCCCCGGACATGAAGGCCGACCTGCTCAAACTGATCGCGCAACTGACCCCGGGCCTGCCAAGCAACACCAATTTCAATGCAATCATCGCCGCCAACACCCTGGCGCAGGCGCTGCCGAGTTTCGTCCGGAACGCCCTCGGCACCCTCGGCCAGGTCAGCGCCAAACCGGTACCGAGCAGTTTCCCATTGCCCGAACGACTGCTGGCAAAACTCGAAGGCGAAGGTGATCTCGAGCAACTGCTGCGCCTCGCCGCCGCAGCGGTGTCGCGCCTGCAAAGCCATCAGTTGTCGAGCCTGGAACAGACCGGCGTCACCGACGATGGCCGCCTGCTCAGCACCTGGCAGCTGGAAATCCCCATGCGCAACCTGCAGGACATCGTGCCGTTGCAGGTCAAATTCCAGCGTGAAGAAGCGCCGGAGCGCGAACCGCAACCGCACGAACGCCGCGATGAGCGCGAAGCCAAACAGCAACTGTGGCGCGTCGATCTGGCCTTCGATCTGGAACCGCTCGGGCCGATGCAGATTCAGGCGCAACTGATCGCCGGCAGCTTGTCCAGTCAGCTGTGGGCTGAGCGTCCGTACACCGCTGACCTGATCGAAAACAATCTGTTTGCCTTGCGCCAGCGCCTGCTCGATTCCGGGCTCAACGTCGGCGACCTCGACTGCCACCAAGGCACACCGCCGCAAGGCAACCAAACCCGCCTCGAACACCGCTGGGTTGACGAAACCGCATGAACGATTCCACTGCCCCCCGCCAGGCCATCGCCCTCAAATACGACGGCAACCACGCCCCGACCCTCACTGCCAAGGGCGACGAGGAACTGGCCGAAGAGATCCTGCGCATCGCCCGCGATTACGAAGTGCCGATCTACGAGAACCCTGAACTGGTGCGCCTGCTGGCGCGGATGGAACTGGGCGACAGCATCCCCGAAGAGCTCTATCGCACCATCGCCGAGATCATCGCGTTTGCCTGGAACCTGAAGGGCAAATTCCCCGAGGGACAGGACCCGAACGCGCCGATGGTCGAGAAGGACATCACCGCCCGCGGGGATGATTATTGAGGTTTCAAAGACGTCTTCGCGAGCAGGCTCGCTCCCACATTCGACCGTGATCAAATGTGGGAGCGAGCCTGCTCGCGAATAGCGCTTTTGATCTTGCTTGCCGCTTGAAGCTTGAAGCTTGAAGCCTGAAGCTCCTAGCTGCCCTTGTGCAACTTGCGCATCAACTCTGCCTCAGCCTGGGTCAACCCGCACGACTGAGTCAGTTCATCGACGCTGGCGCCCATGCCTACCAGTTTCGCCGCCTGGGCGAATGACAGGCTCGACGGGTCGCGTTGTTCCAGTGCAACGATCTTGTCCGGCAACGGACTCACCACTGCGCGCAACTCGTGCAGGGCTTCGCCCATGCGCACGTTGCCGTTCTGGTAATCGTCGACGCGTTTGGCCAGTTCCTTGATGCGCTGATCACGCAGCGCATCACCCTGGGCCTGCTGTGCAGCGATCACTCGCTGCGCCTTGATGTACGAGACGAACATCGCCAGCGTGCCGGCCCAGAACAGGAACAGAACAATTACCGCAACCTCGAGAATCAAATCAGATGCTCTCCAGTTCCGACCATTCTTCTTCGCTCATCATCTTGTCCAGCTCGACCAGAATCAGCAGTTCGTTGTTCTTGTTGCACACGCCCTGAATGAACTTGGCCGATTCTTCGTTACCGACGTTCGGTGCGGTTTCGATTTCCGACTGACGCAGGTAAACCACTTCGGCGACGCTGTCGACCATGATGCCGACGACTTGCTTGTCGGCTTCGATGATGACGATACGGGTGTTGTCGCTGATCTCGCCGCTGTGCAGACCGAAGCGCTGACGGGTGTCGATCACGGTGACCACGTTGCCGCGCAGGTTGATGATGCCCAGCACGTAGCTCGGTGCACCCGGCACCGGCGCGATCTCGGTGTAGCGCAGCACTTCCTGCACGCGCATCACGTTGATGCCGTAGGTTTCGTTATCCAGTTTGAAGGTCACCCATTGCAGGATCGGATCTTCAGAACCTTTTGCATTCGACGCCTGACTACTCATACCCTGACCCCTCGAAAAAACCGCCCCGGGCGGTGTGTGTTCTGTGTGGTGGCACTGGAAAATGCCATCGCCTGATTGTTATGTCGGCTGCTATGTCGGTTTATGTAGCGGCTTGTTGCCACTCAAGTGCTTTGCCCCGCCGCTGGCGATCAACTCGGCCAGTGCGGATACGTCAAGCAATGCACACATGTGCTCGATCACGGTGCCGGCGAGCCATGGCCGCTGACCCCGGTGACTTCTCCATTTGATCTCATTCGGGTCCAGGCGCAACGAGCGGCTGACCTGATGCACTGCCAGCCCCCACTCGTAACCTTGTACCGAAATCACGTATTGCAGGCCCTGCCGGAAGTCATCGCGGTAACGATCCGGCATGACCCAACGCGCGGTGTCCAAGACTTTCAGATTACCGGCCTGGCTCGGCAGAATCCCGAGGAACCACTCCGGCTGGCCAAACAGCGGCGTCAGCTCGTGGCCGGCCAGCGAATAGATCGAGCCGAGGCACACCAGCGGCACCGCCAGGGTCAGCCCGGCAACATCGAACAGCAAGCATTCGAAGGCTTCGGCAGCCCAGGCCGGACGGCCATCGGGCTCGACCGGTGGCGGCGGGTTGTTCGGCGGCAGGTGCACTTCCACCAGCGGCGGGACCAGCACCTGCGGCTCAGCAATCTGCGGCGCGGGTTCTGGCTCCGGTTCGGGTTCCGGCACGGTCAATAATTGTGTTTGCAGCAGCGGCGCCAGTGTCGATAGTGGCGCGCGCGGTTCGTCGATCAGCGCCACCGGTGCTTTGGCCACCGGGGCAGCAGCATGCGCGGCGACCGGGCCGGCAGATTTCTGCGCGTCGCGGGCCTGTTCTTCCAGCACCGCGGCCTGGAACTCGTCCATGGCCTCGGTGCTTTCCACCACTTCAGGCTGCGCCGCTTCGACGACTGGCGGCAGCGCTTCAGCCGGCGCAGGCAAGTCCTCGGGCAAGTCGAGCAGCAGGTCTTCCAGATAGGACTGCAAGGCCTGTTGCGGACGTGACGTGAGTTTCACTGGGCGGTTCATCGGTGATCAGCGCCTGACAGGGAAACCGCGTTGCCTGCTTCGCGAGCAGGCTCGCTCCCACAGGGTTCGGGCAAGCAGATCGAAATCATCTCAGGCCACCTGCGGAACAAGTTGCTGCGCGAGCAGGTGCTTGAGCAGTGCGCGGTAGGCCAGCACGCCACGGCTCTTGCCGTCGAATTGCGAAGGCGTGACGCCCGCCCGGCTGGCGTCGCGCAGACGAGTATCGACCGGTATGTAGCCGTGCCAGATGTCGTCGGGGAATTTGTCACGCAGCACGCGCAAGGTGCCCATCGACGCCTGCGTGCGGCGGTCAAACAACGTCGGCACGATGCTGAACGGCAACGGCTGTTTGCGCGAACGATTGATCATCGCCAGGGTGTTGACCATGCGCTCCAGACCTTTCACGGCGAGGTGCTCGGTCTGTACCGGGATCACCAGTTGCTGGCTCGCCGCGAGAGCGTTGACCATCAGCACACCGAGCAACGGCGGGCTGTCGATGATCGCGTAATCGAAGTCCTGCCACAATTGCGCCAGACTCTTGGCGATCACCAGGCCCAAGCCACTCTGCCCCGGCGACTGCCGCTCAAGGGTGGCCAGTGCGGTGCTCGATGGCAGCAGGGAAATGCGCTCGTCGCTGGTCGACAACAGCAACTGCCCCGGCAGGCCTTGCGGCACGCTGCCCTTGTGCAGAAACAGGTCGTAGTTGCTGTGTTCCAGGCTGTCGGGGTCGTAGCCGAAATAGCTGGTCATCGAGCCGTGCGGGTCGAGATCGACCACAACCACGCGCTTGCCCGCCTCGGCCAGCAACCCGGCTAGAGCGATGGAGGATGTGGTTTTACCGACACCACCCTTTTGATTGGCGACTGCCCAGACTCTCATTCAGTTCGTTCCTCCCGGCCAGATCGGCTGGCCGAGACATGCTTCAGCGTGTTAATGCGGGCGACGGAGAATTGACGGCACTCTCGCGTCCCGGCGTCTTGACCGGGGTCGGTGCAGTTTGTGTGCCAGCGCGCTTCAACGCCGCGTCCGGTTGCGCATTGGCGGTTCCGGTGCCCGTCAGGCTGCGGCGCACATCGAGATTGCGCGACACCACCAGCACCACGCGACGGTTCTTCGCCCGGCCTTCGACCGTGGCGTTGTTGGCCACTGGCTGGAATTCGCCGTAGCCTACCGATGCCAGTCGCCCAGGGTTCACACCCTGCATGGCGAGCATGCGCACGATGCTCGCCGAACGCGCCGAGGACAGTTCCCAGTTGGTCGGGTACTGCGCGGTGCGGATCGGTTGATCGTCGGTGAAGCCTTCGACGTGGATCGGGTTGTCGAACGGTTTGAGGATGGCCGCGACCTTGTCGATGATGTTGAACGCGATGTCGCTCGGCATGGCGTCGCCGCTGCCAAACAACAGGCTGGAATTGAGCTCGATCTCGACCCACAACTCGTTGCCGCGCACGGTCATCTGGTTGGAGCTGATCAAGTCACCGAAGGCGGCACTGATGTCATCGGCGATGCTTTTCAGCGGATCGCTGGCCCCGGATATACCGGCGTCGACCTGCTCGGCATCCTTGACCAGCGGCTTGGCCGGGGTCACGGTTTTCGGTCGTTCGTCGCCGATCGGAATCGGTTTGAGCGAGCGATCGGAGTCGGTAAACACGCCGATCAGCGCTTCGGAAATGACCTTGTACTTGCCTTCGTTGATCGACGAGATCGAGTACATCACCACGAAAAACGCGAACAGCAAAGTGATGAAATCCGCGTAGGACACGAGCCAGCGCTCGTGATTGACGTGTTCTTCCTGGTGGCGACGACGAGCCATGAGGTTATTCCCTTAGTCCATGAAGCCTTGCAGCTTCAACTCAATGGAACGAGGGTTTTCACCTTCGGCGATCGACAGAATTCCTTCCAGCAACATTTCGCGATAACGCGACTGCCGCAACGCGATGGACTTGAGCTTGGCCGCGACCGGCAAGAGAATCAGGTTGGCACTGGCCACGCCATAGATGGTCGCGACGAACGCCACGGCAATGCCGTTACCCAGTTGCGACGGATCAGCGAGGTTGCCCATCACGTGAATCAGGCCCATCACCGCACCGATGATGCCGATGGTCGGCGCGTAACCGCCCATGCTCTCAAAGACCTTGGCCGCTTCGATATCGCGAGATTCCTGAGTGTAGAAATCCACTTCGAGAATGCTGCGAATGGCTTCCGGCTCAGCGCCGTCGACCAGCAGTTGCAGGCCTTTGCGCGAGTAGCTGTCGGGTTCGGCGTCGGCCACGCCTTCGAGGCCGAGCAAGCCTTCCTTGCGCGCCGTCAGGCTCCAATTGACCACGCGGTCGATGCCGCCGGCCAGGTCGACACGCGGCGGAAAGAAGATCCAGCCGAGAATCTGCATAGCGCGCTTGAACGCGCTCATCGGCGATTGCAGCAACGCGGCACCGACCGTGCCGCCCAGTACGATCAGCGCCGCCGGGCCGTTGGCCAGCGCGCCGAGGTGGCCGCCTTCAAGGTAGTTGCCGCCGATGATGGCGACGAACGCCATGATGAGGCCGATAAGGCTGAGAACATCCATCAGATACACGCCTCGACGATGTGCTTGCCGATGTCGTCCAGACCATACACGGCGTCAGCCAGATCGGCTTTGACGATGGCCATCGGCATGCCGTAGATCACGCAGCTTGCTTCGTCCTGCGCCCACACCGAACTGCCGCCCTGCTTGAGCAGACGCGCGCCTTCGCGGCCGTCGGCGCCCATGCCGGTCAGCACGACTGCCAGAACTTTGTCGCCGTAGGACTTGGCTGCAGAACCGAACGTGATGTCCACGCACGGCTTGTAATTCAGACGTTCGTCACCCGGCAGAATCTTCACCGCGCCACGGCCGTCGATCATCATCTGCTTGCCACCCGGCGCCAGCAGCGCCAGGCCCGGACGCAGGATGTCGCCATCCTCGGCTTCCTTGACGCTGATACGGCAGAGCTTGTCGAGACGTTCGGCAAACGCTTTGGTGAACGCCGCCGGCATGTGCTGGATCAGCACGATCGGCGCCGGGAAGTTCGCCGGCAACTGCGTCAGCACACGTTGCAGCGCGACCGGGCCGCCGGTCGAGGTACCGATGGCAACCAGTTTGTAGGCTTTGCGTTTCGGAGCCGGCGACGAAGCGCTGGCAGCGGATGCACGGGCAGGCGCTGGCGCAGGCGCTGGCGCAGGCGCAGGCGCCGGACGTGCCGGGACAGGGCTGCTGTGGCTCGTGTGGCTGCCGTAGCTCGACGCTGCCGGAGCAGGCGTCGGCGCTGGCGCAGCGGCGGGAGCCGGCGCGCTGTAGGCACTGAAACGACGATTGCTGCGCGAGATGCTGTGGACTTTCTCGCACAGCAGTTGCTTGACCTTCTCGGGATTGCGCGAAATGTCTTCGAAATTCTTCGGCAGGAAATCCACCGCGCCGGCGTCCAGCGCATCGAGGGTTACCCGCGCGCCTTCGTGGGTCAGCGAGGAGAACATCAACACCGGGGTCGGGCAGCGCTGCATGATGTGCCGCACTGCCGTGATGCCGTCCATCATCGGCATCTCGTAGTCCATGGTGATCACGTCAGGCTTGAGGGCCATGGCCTGATCGATCGCCTCTTTACCGTTGGTGGCC
>Ga0308166_1001154_pt1 | contig 29251 bp, 23 predicted proteins | sample PhyCR2_2_FD_202137 | JGI IMG/M metagenome (GOLD analysis project Ga0308166, IMG submission 202137) | Phyllosphere microbial communities from UC Gill Tract Community Farm, Albany, California, United States - DLSLCC.R2 | ecosystem: Host-associated > Plants > Phyllosphere > Unclassified | place... | reverse complement strand
CATCAACCGGTTCAGCTTGAAACGGCCGCCGCGCTTGTAGTCGGCGATGTCCGAGCGCACGTGGGGCAACAGGCTGTTGGACGCCTGCGTGACGCCCGACACGGTCTCGTACACGGTGAGCTTGAAGTCGCTGTTCAGGAAAAGACCCGGGGCCAGGCGGCGGTCATAGGTACCTGCAGCCCACAGTTCGTAGCGCAAGGCGCCGCTCGGGTCGTTGAAGAACATCGACACCTTGGGATACACCTTGAAGCGGTTCGCCTCGCGGTCTTCCGACGCCAGCTGCACGGTATTGCCGTCCTGGCCCACCTGCACCTGCAGGGCGCCCTCGTTCGCGACGGCAGCCAGCATGCCGTGCCGGTCCTCCCCGATCTGATCGCTCGGCTCGGCATAACGCACGATGACGGTTTGCAGGAAAGCGTCGCGATTCGACAGCCCGGTCAAATAGTCCGTCAGACTCTGCAGATCGGTAAATTCATACGTCGCGATGGGCTGTTCCAGTTTCGTGTACGCGATTTGCATCCTGCGCGTGCCCTGCGGCGCAAAGGCGAGCGCGGTACGCGCCGCACGGCCGACCGCGCGGCCGAGATTGGAGATGCGGCTGTTCGTCAAGGACAGCTTCAGCGTGCCGTCTTCGAAGGTGACGCGGACGTTCTTGAAATCCTGCTTGATCAGCGCCTGCACGAGCGCGGCGCCATGGCTGGGCTGCTGCTGCCATTCCTCGCCCGTGACGCGCGGCGGCGCCTGCTTCGGGTCGAACGGGGCCGGTTCGTACAACTTGGGGATGAATTCGCGTTCGCCGAACGGGATGCTGAGATAAGCGTTGGCACTGAAATGGTCGCGATGCCGGGCGACCTGGGCGCCGAGCCAGCCCCAGCGGTATTCCAGGCCGACAGCGGGGCCTTTTTCGCGCTTGCCCGCAGCCGTGCGGGACGCCCGAAAGTCCTTCTTGTAGTCGTTGGCATCGTACTCGGCCACGACAGCCCAACCGGGCGCAGCAAGGGGCGCCCAACGCACGCCGGCAAATATCCCGTCGGGCCGGCGATGGCCGTAGCCGATACTTGCCTCGACATTCCGGGCCTTACCGAACGTCTTCGACGCGACGATGTATTCGCCGGTGAACAGTTCAGTACCGAACAAATCCGTTCTTCCAATGGCAACCTCCGGTAGCCAGCTCGATTCGCTGAACAACCGCAGCTTGGCGTCCATGACCTTGTCCTTGAAACGGCCGTAGTTGCTGCCGTACTGGCCCGGGACATCCGTAAAACCGGCGATACCGTTAATCGATACATAGCGTCCAGTCATCTGCAAGAACGGCAGCATGGTCGCGGAAGTCCAAAAGCTGCCGTAAGGCCGATCATAGCTGTAGCCTACGGACACCGTACCATCGCGCTCTACCCAGGCGCTCGGCATACTTATGTAACCCGACTGTCCCTGAGTTCCTGGAGTGGCCGCTAACGCATTCACCGCTCCAAAAATCAAATAACCGTACCAGGAATACTTCAGCGTTTTTCTATTCTTTTTCAACACGAGTGACAGTTTTATCCAAAAGGCTGACTGCTTATCGAAAATGCAGACTTAGAAACAGAAATCGGCATTTCATCACGAATGCCGATTCCACGTTCATGGATGGTCGCGACCCAGCTCCTCAACCAGTCACGGGTCGCGGACTCCATTCGTCGATCAATTTTTGCAACGCTTTCATGTAATCAAGCGCCTGTGGCGTTCCCTCCTCCGGCGCCCACGATGCCAGCTCCTTGGCCGCGTTAGGGTTGAAGGGGCCGCCCTTCAGTTCCAGCAGTACGGCCGCCTCGGTCAACGCCACGACCGTATGCCATGTGCCGGGCGACAGTTCAACCCCAGGCGCGATATCGTCGCCAAAACGCTCGGTACCGAACTTGACGACATTCGAAGGGTTCCCGGCATCGTCGAAAACCACGAGGGCAAACATCCCCTTTACCGCAAACAGGTCTTCTACTTTTGGATCCAGCAAATGACGGTGCGGGCGGATGTAGCTGCCGATACCGATGGCATTAAACAACCTCTGGCACGGATCGGCGTACTCCTTGTGGATATTCCGATGCTGGCGAAAACGAGCCGATGCCTCGGCCTCGTTTACGAGCCCGTTCAGGCACGACGTAGAGAAAATTTCGATGCCGTGTCCAGCTTCCATGTTGCCGTCAATTGCCATTGCATTCCTTAAATGAAATCTCGCCAGAAGCGTCCGCGACGCCGACCGCTTATACGCAGGCCATCCTGCGAAAATGCAGGATTTCTCCATCCTGACTGGCCATCTGCATTCCGGCTGCTTCCGCCACCTTGACGGATGCCGTATTTCCGACCTTTACTTCAGCTTTGACGACGCACTTTTTGGCGACTTCATCTGCAACGGCTTTGACCATGTGCTTTGCTATCCCTTTGCCTCTTACTCCAGGCGCGATCGTCCAGGATAACTCGGCCGAACCATCTGCATCGTAGTCCGTTCGAACAGTCCCGACCGTCACGCCGTCTTTTTCAGCAATCAACAACTGCCGCATGGGATTTTCGAGAATAGCGCGGAACCAGGCGACATGCGAGGAAAAATCAATCGCTTCCGTATTGTGACTGCTCAGTCTCGTCACTGGATCGTTTCGCCAGTTGAAAATAACTTCCGCATCCTCAATGGTCGCGCGACGTAGAACTAATTTCATTTCACATTCCACTCAGACACGTGGTATCGAAAGTTTCGATTCCTCGTTCGACTTCGCGGCCGACGCAGATTGCCGCTGCGTTTCCTTTTGGTGAACGCCAAGGGCAGTCACGACCTGCTGTGCAGCCGCCTCCGCCGAAAATTGGCGGGAAAACAGAGCTTTGCAACGCGACTTGAATGCCGCATCCGAATCCAGTCGCGCAATCAGGTCCTCGGCGAGCTCCGCCAGAGTGTCGAGAGAATTGTCCTCACTGACCGCGCCCACCTCTTCGCCGCGGATCAGCTCCGCCAGATCATTTCCGCGATTAATATTTGCCAAGACCGGCAGCCCACTCTGCATATACGTCAAGAACTTGCCAGGAATGTTGTGCGACTTATGCCGGCAATCGAGCGCCACCAGCCCGACGTGGCACTGCGCATACAGATCTGGTATCTCGTCCGGATGAATCTCATCCCGAAACAACACATTGTCCAGGCCACGGGCCGCCGACTCGGCGGCGAGCCTTTTTGCGTCACTGCCGCGTCCAACGAAAAGAAACCCGATGTCGCTCCTGCTGTGCAGACGTTCAGCCAGGTCGAGCAGAATATCCATGCCCTGGGCGATCCCCATATTGCCGGCATAAACGAATACTTTGCGCCCATGGAGGGACGTTTTCGATACATTGATCGAACATCCGATGCCTGCGGCCGGCCCGAGCCAGTTCTGCAGGACTTCCAGTGAACGGCCGGGAAGCGTCGCCCAATCCTTGAAGTACGCGAGGTTGCCGGGAGTCTGCACGCCGATCGTATCAGCCACCGAATACTGATAGCGGGCGACCATGTCGAAGAATCGATATGGCAGGCCACGCCCCATCAGGCCCATGTCGACGGCCCACTCCGGAAAGATATCGCGAATGATCAGATATCCCTTGCACCCACTGGCACGCTTCAGGGCCTTCGCGAACGGGCCGTGAAAAATTGATGGTGCATACCAGACGACACCGTCCCATTTGACCTTCGCCAAGGGGCTCTTCCGGAAATTTCGCTTCATCGCGAACGGCATCAGGAACTCGCCGACCGTACGACGCAAATACGAGATGTCCTTGATCCTGGGCGCCGCCAGTCGAAGCACTTCTACACCATCCATGGTTTCAAGAGACCATGCTTGCTTGAGTTCGGCCGATGGCAACAGCACCGTCAACTCATGCCCCTGTCGCACGAGCTCGCGCGACAGGTCGCGCAATTGCACGGCACCGGAAGTTCGAAACGGCGGAAAAGTGTCGGCGATTAACGCAATGCGCATCTACTTGTTCCTTTAATACTTTTTCCAGACAACACGGTTAACGTAATCGGTATAGCTGTGCACGATGCGCACCACTTTTTCCGAAACGTTCGGCATGCTGTAATCGCCGACCAGGCGTAAACCCCGATCGTCGCCGCGTGGCTGCGTGGTCAATATGTCGAGTCCTTGGCGCACCCGGTCGACTTCCAGCCCGACCAGCATGACCGCCGCTTCTTCCATGCCCTCTGGCCGCTCATGGGCTTCGCGCAGATTCAGCGCCGGGAAATTCAGAATCGACGATTCTTCATTGATCGTGCCGCTATCGGAGAGCACGGCCCTTGCCGACATCTGCAGCTTGACATAGTCATGAAAACCCAACGGTTTCATCAGGCGTACCTGGGGATGGAATGCCGCACCGGTGGCGTCGACGCGCTTTTGGGTGCGCGGATGCGTGGATACGATGACAGGCAGGCCATGATCTTCCGCGACCGCATTGAGAACCGAAACGAGCTTGCTGAAGCTGCGTTCCGAATCGATGTTTTCCTCGCGGTGTGCGCTGACGACGAAATACTGCCCCGGTTGCAGTTCCAGTCGTTCGAGAACATTGGACGCCTCGATCCGGGGACGGTAATACGACAGCACCTCATACATCGGGCTGCCCGTCTTGATGACCTGATCCGGCGGCAGCCCCTCACGCATCAGATAATCACGCGCAATCGTGCTGTAAGTGAGATTGATGTCCGCCGTGTGATCCACGATCCGGCGATTCGTCTCTTCAGGAACGCGCTGGTCGAAGCAGCGATTGCCTGCTTCCATATGAAAAATCGGTATCTTGCGCCGCTTGGCCGGAATCACGGAAAGACAGCTATTGGTATCACCCAAGACGAGCATTGCTTCGGGATTCACCTCGCCAAGCACCTGGTCCACAGCGATGATGAGATTACCGATCGTATGGGCGGCTCCGGTACTGCCTGCTGCGCTGTTCAGGAAATAGTCCGGCTTACGCACTCCCAGGTCATCAAAGAACACCTGGTTCAGCTCATAATCGTAATTTTGTCCCGTGTGGACAAGCACGTGGTCGCAATGCGCATCCAGTGCCGCCAGGACGCGTGACAGGCGAATGATTTCCGGCCGGGTACCGACTACGCTTACAACTTTCAGTTTTTTCATCATTTTTTCACAGCGGACACGCAAACGTGTCCGGTTTGGAGCGGTCGAAGACCTCGTTGGCCCATAACATTGCAATCAGCTCATCGGTTCCGACGTTCGTGATGTCATGTGTCCAGCCGGGAACCGTCTCGACGATTTCAGGTTTGTCGCCACTCGTATGGATTTCCCAGGTCTCGCCAGTCTGCATGTGCCGGAATCTGAAGCGTGCTTGTCCCTTAATGACGAGGAACTTTTCCGTCTTCGTGTGGTGATAATGACCACCCCGAGTTACGCCGGCGTGCGCGGTAAAGTAGGAAAATTGCCCACTGTCCGGCGTCTTCAGCATTTCAACAAAGACCCCGCGCTTATCGGCGTGCTGCGGCACCGTGTAGGAAAACGATTCCTTAGGCAGGTAGCTGACATAGGTCGAGTACAAGGCACGCTCCAGTCCTGTGCCGACTCGTTCGGTCATCAAGGTGTGGCGACTGTCACGAAAGGCTTGCAGCTGGGTTGCCAGTTCACCAACGGTAATGGTGTAACGGGAAGATACTTGCGCAAATCCCTGCTCATCCATGACGGGGAACTGACCATCCATGGCACGTACGAAAACGTCGACAACGTCGTCTACATACACCAAAGTAAGGACTGCGGCTGGATCATTGATCTGAATCGGCAACCCGGAAGCAATACTGTGGCAATACGTCGCCACTACGGAATTATAATTCGGGCGGCACCATTTACCAAAGACATTTGGTAACCGAAAAATGAACACCGGAATGTCATTCTTCGAGGCTGCATGAACAGCCTCCTCCGCCATTCGTTTGCTGACACCATAAGGATTGTCGAGTTCGGCCTGGATCGAAGATGCATACAGTACCGGCACTTTCCGGCCGGTGCGCGTTGCAAGATCACATACCGCTTCCGAAAGCTCGACCGTCAGATCCGTGTTGCCAGTCTTGAACTCTTCGGCATATTGCGGCCGATTCACGCCAGCCAAGTGAAAAACGAATTCCACGCCTTCCAATTTAGAACGCAGTGCAGAGATGTCATCGTCGCGCGTAAAGCAAACGACCTCGACATCCGAACGCTCGGCAAGGTGTTGACGCAGGTTTTTCCCCACGAATCCGTTAGCCCCGGTAATCAGCACCTTCATCGGCTTATTCTCCAATTTCCGCAGGCTCGCCGCGAACGATGCGTTGCATAAAATCCAGCTTGAGCAGTAACTGCTTCATCCCTTCGACGTCGAGTCGCGTGGTATTGTGTGAGTTATATTCCTCGCCATGCAAAGCTTGCGTGATACGCTGCTCGCCTTCCTCAACAAACTTGGCGTAGTTCAGGTCGCGGCCATCGGGTGGAACACGGAAGTAGTCGCCCATGTCTTCCGAGCAGGCACGCTCTTCGCGGCTCAGCAACGACTCGTACAGCTTCTCACCGTGACGCGAACCGATCACCGCTACCGGATGTTCGCGCTTATCCATCAGCTCAAGGATAGCTGTCGTGAGAACCTCGACCGTGGCAGCCGGCGCCTTCTGCACAAAGATGTCACCGTTATTGCCGTGCTCGAAAGCGTACAAAACGAGATCGACGGCATCGCCGAGCGTCATCATGAAACGAGTCATCGATGGGTCGGTGACCGTAATCTGCTTCCGTTCCTGGACCTGCTGTACGAACAGAGGAATCACCGATCCACGCGATGCCATTACATTACCGTAGCGAGTGCCACAAATCACCGTTCCAGTGCCCTCGAGGTTTCGGCTTGCTGCAACCATGACTTTCTCCATCATGGCTTTACTTATACCCATCGCGTTGATCGGATAGACTGCCTTGTCAGTGCTGAGACATACGACACGTTTTACGGCGGCATTAATTGCTGCATTCAACACGTTTTCTGTACCCAACACATTGGTACGCACCGCCTGCATCGGGTGGAATTCGCATGACGGCACTTGCTTTAGTGCTGCCGCGTGGAATACGAAATCTACGCCGCGCATTGCGCTAGCAACGCTACGCTCATCACGAACGTCCCCAATATAAAACTTCAGTTTTGGGTTGTTATAGCGCTTGCGCATATCATCTTGCTTCTTTTCATCACGGCTAAAAATTCGGATCTCTGAAATATCCGTATCGAGAAACCGACTCAGCACAGCATTGCCGAACGAGCCGGTTCCACCCGTGATCAATAACACTTTACCTGCAAACATAACTCATTCCGTCCTTTATTTCTACATTTGGTGCACTCGAGAGTCAAACGCCCTATGCTCTAAGTCTTATTTCCGCTTTTTCATTTCACTCTGCCGAGCATATACCTGCTGTCATGCTGAAAATAAACTAGCATATCTTATCGGGCGCCCACGATTTCTGACGAAGTTTTCCATTCCAATACGTATCAACAATGAATTTGAATGTAGCATCAGCACATTCACGCCATGAATAACTCTCAGCTAGACGTCGAGCACGATCAGCTAGTTGCTCACGACCATTAGGGTCAACAAGCAGTTGTTCTATGGCTCGTGCAATTGAAGAAGGATTTTCGGGATCGAAGTAAATTCCCGAATCTTCTAAAACCTCCGGCATCGGCCCGCGATCCGAACAGGCAATTGGCAAACCTGCCGCCATCCCCTCCAATAAAGTTACCGGCAAGTTCTCACAACTTGATGCGAAAATAAAAATATTGGATTTGGAAAGATGACTTTGCAATTCCTGCTGCGATACGAACTTTATTTGCGAAACAAATGTACCGGTCGGATCAAACCTACGCACGGATTCAGTTAGCAGCTTCTGTGCCTTCCCTTGTCCGCCGCCGATGAGGATCAAACGTAAGTTATGACCTTGCTTACGTAGTATCGCAATGGCCTCGACAACGAACCACTGATGTTTATACATCTCCGCACTGGATACGTAAGTACACACGATTGGCTCTCCCGCCATCGGCCACTTTCGTCGCATTCCAATGTTTCTAAACGAATCGCCCACTCCATGCGGGACATATGCGATGTTAGATAAAGCCCCGCATGACTGTTGAATTACCTTTGCGGCGTATCGAGTCAAGAACATGACGCCTTCGGCGCGGCGGAAGGCAGCATTTTGCAGCCACAGGATCAACAGCAACCGAAGCCGAGCCTTGCTAAGACCGAAATAGCTCATTACGCCATCTTCATAGGAAAGCATGTCCTGGCTGAGGACTACCATCGGCGAAAATTTCGACAGCGTACTTGCACTCGTAGCGAACATGATGTCACAGCCATTTTTCTTCGCTTCCTTATCAAGCTCAAATCGCTGCCAGATCAGCTGCGCCAACAGCCCCTGACCGAGCGCGTGCGGACTATGCTTACGCAACCAAGCTCGGTCCGGCAACGCATCTAACAAGTCCTGATACGACCAAACATGAACTTCTCGGACGCCATACAACTCCGGATCAAAATTCTCGATTATTCCAATCAAATGCGCACGAGCGCCACCGGATCGGTTTCGCGAGGCATCGATGCCGACCACGATTTTTACATTCATATCCATATAACGAACTATTCCGCCGGCCCCGAAATTCGTGTTTGCGCATCATTCCCAATTCGGTACAAAAGCGACAGAATATACATAACTAACAAAGGCACCAGCAATACCAATTCACCAAAAAAATAATTTCCAAAAAAAGCAAACCATATGGGTTTCTGCAAACCCATCAACATCAAAATTTTAGACTTATCGCGACTTGCAGAATCTTGCAATTTAACCAACAGCAATGCGATTAACGTTGGATAAAGGACGCAACCAAAGATTCCTAGATCGTGATAGAAAGGATACAAATAAGTGCGAGCATTGAAAAATAACGTATCAAAATTTGTTAATCTTATCAATCCGCTCTCATAATCATTCTTGAGGAACGGCCAAAGCAAGAATTTCAACGAATAGAAAACGTATGTATGCGATGTATCAGATCTAATAAGTGAATTTAGATTTTCGAAATTAAAAGCAACATATGTGTATATCGGACTAAAGAATGTCTGTAAAGCTTGATCTCCAAGAAACGAATTGGCAACTGTTCCTGCCGACATTCGAAGAAAAGACAAAGCCGACATCAAAGCAACAACTGCACAACCCAGAAATATAAGATGTATTGACTTTAATCGACCAGACTGTGCATATAAAAACATTGCACCTGAAATCACTATCAATAGCGTACCGCGCGATGCACTAAATACTACGCAGTAGAGCGCAATTGCATAAAATGCGTACCACTTCAACGCCCGTCGCCGCGAAGGCGATAGATTATTCGCGCAATGCAATTCATAAAGCGCACACAGACATAGATATGGCGTAAGGATTTCGAAATAGTGAACACCGGGGATCGCATCTGATCTTTCCGCTTTGATGTCGCCGCCAGCCATGCTCATGAGTAATTTCTCCGGGCTGAATCCAAACAGATAGAGTCGCAGTGCTACCGCCGCAATACTGCATATAAAGAGAATATCGAGTACTCGCCGAAACCATATTGATGGGTTGGACACAAATTGACTTGGGCGGCTTGGTACGGCACCTAGGAATCCTACGGTGAATACACTAAGACCGCTCAGAAAAATAGCCCCATACGTTTCCAACTCCCATGGGCGCTGTAACGATGGATCTTTAAGACTTGCCATATCCGCAATTGCAGCAGCGACAAACCAAAAGAGACACATTAGCGCGCATGGCGCGAACATGTTCCTAGTACGTTGAGCAACTCCAAAGTAGGTCAGCAATCCAGCGATCAATAGAAAAAAACTACTCATGATTGCGTCGTCTGGCTATGTGGAATCAAAAACAAACAATACATCAGCAGAAGCAGGTACCCGTAGCCGGCTCTAGCAGCGGTAAAAAATTCAAGTATATGGGTAGCATATTTCCCGCCCCAAGCCAAAATTGCACTGTAGAATATTAAAGTCAAGCAAGCAGCTATAAGAAGTTGGGGCCGCATGTCTCGCGCACTCATAACATGAAACAATACAGGTGTAACGGCATATGGAATAATTCCAACGGTCACTAATTGCATTAATCCAGTTAAGTTTGCGTATTTAGTCAATAATGGTATCGCAACCGGAATTGCCATCCACGCAACGAACACTGCGATTATTGTTGGCACTAAAAGAGCCGCGATTTCCCTCGGAAAGTAAATTCTTCCTGTAGCAGCGGCCTTCTTAACGATTTTTGGAAAAACAAACTCAGCCAGAGTACTTGGAACGATAAGCAAGAGCGAAAATCCGAAAAGAACAACCGAATACTCACCGAGCACCGTCTTTCCAGAAAAATGGCTGAGCATCAATCGATCAACGGAAAATGACAAAAATATCACGATAGAATTCAGCAATAAATACAGGGCTGACGATCGAACGTTTTGAATAGTACTCTTCCAGTCAATATTCCGAACTGAGCTAACGATCTTTTTGTCACTGAAGAGATATGCAGTCGCAATGAAATACGTAGCAACAGTTAGAAACAAAAACCATTTAAAGCCGAAAAGAATTACAGTCGTCGCCTGGACTGCTATTGGGAGCGTCGACGAGATCGCATACGTATACAGCATCCGATTATTATCGCCGGATGCCCTGTAATAATTTTTTAGAATTGTTGCAATCGAGACACAATAGCCCCATAGAACAAATGTCCCCATCAATAATGGATTATCTGTGAAAACAAGGGCCATACTGATGACGACAGTCGACACCACGCTCGTGACAACCAAGCAGAGCCAGAGCAGATGTTCAGATCGTTCTTTTTCCCAAACCGGCACGTAGCGATCTAGCGCAAACCGAAAGCCAAGATGCGAATAGTCCATTAGTTGCATCCAAACTTTTGCGAGAGCGACTTCGCCCAGAAGCGGCAGTGACAGTAATCTTATGAAAAAAAGATTGATAATTACATTACAAGCCTGATTGAAGTAGGCCAATAATGAATAACCACTAACGGTTTTAAAACGCACGTGAGATTGCCTCAGTAACCGTTGCATAAAACTCGTCCTGATATGATCCCCGTTCGCGCAATTTAAATGTCATTTCCTCGAAATGTTGAGGTATTAAAATTTCAGCATTATCGCCAGGATAAATATGACGGCTAGGTGCAATAGAAGAGCGGGACAATTTTGTGAAAGTTAGATAGAGAAGCACTCTCGCCTTACGGCTGACGACCGCATCTAACGGTTCTAGCTCGGTGATTTCAGTAAGTAGCTTGATATATGACGCGCTTGAATTAGCCTCGATTGCAACGCCGAAGCCCGAGTAATAACCTTCGCCGCAAGTGAGCGCAGGAATTCCGAAGCCACTATACTCGAGCCCGGCTGTTCCACGCGCTGTGACCACATAGTCGGCGATCTTCCTAATACTCAATGTATTAAGATCTTTCGGAGTAACGTAAACGTTTTTTACTCCGATTTCATCCAAAAGCGTCTCGACAGCTCCGCGTTCACCCCACATATAAGAACTGGGATGCGGCTTCACAAAAACATTGACTTTGTTATTCTCCGATAACGCCCTCAACGTCTCACGTAACCAGACATAATAATCAGCAAAGGCAAGTTTCCCTCCAACATGGGGCGCATCGGAAAATGCGTGCGCCATCACAAAAACGCACTTCTTTTCTTCGTTGACGCCGACTAGTCGAAGCAACTCGGACTTGTCATACATCCGCTTGTTAGTGTAGGCGTTCTTCAAATCCACCTGGTCAATTTTACCGCCGAGTCGACGATCAAAATATTCATCGGCGGTCTTAACAACCTCCGGGTTATGTAGACCTCCCGAAAGCTCATCGGGGTTAATTCTTAGGAAATGTTCATAAATATTTGATTTCTGTTCATAGACCCTAAACACGTCCATATCTTTAAGGAATACAACCGCTCCTTTGGCATGAGCGATGCGACACAAGATACCAAACTCGGCATAGACCGAATGACTGGTCACCACAGCTTTTATGTTATATCGCTCAAATATTTTCGATGCGCGATGAAAATTGTAGATAGCTCTGAAAATAAGACGAAAATGTTCGCGGAATCGTAATTCGCGAACTGTATAGCAGTTTGGGCGATAGCGGATTAAAGTATCGTAGACGAGGTCACCGATGTGAACGCCATTAATTTTCAGTGCCAGTAGCGCTTCCCCATGGGACGTGCTCCGAATAAGGATCAGCGTGGATGCGATGCAACGAAAAACAAGCAGCAAATTAAAATATCCACGCCACCAACAAATAAAATTCGACATTCCAAACGAACTAGCCACGCCATAGGCACTACTTGCTTGACGATATATGCTATTAAGCAGCACTATGCTACTCATGCCGGTTTTTTTTTCGATAAGCTTTGCGATCAGAAATTTTTCAGTCAACGATGCCGGAGTGCTAAGAGCCGTCTCAATTAGAACACCCGGAGTTCCGATTGACGGCTCCCAGTGCTGACTATTCTCTTTGTTAAATTTATTTTCAGCATCAGAAGCTAAATGCGGCAAAAAAATCGTCTTTAGTACCCGTATAATCGTGTGCATGCGTAAAAATTACAATGTGAAACCGTCGTCAACGATGATATTTTGGCCGATGACGTAACGTGAATGATCCGAAAGCAGGAAGGCAATTGCACCAATAATGTCTTGCGAATCCAACATTCCTTTCGATTGGCAAATGTTACGATATTTCTCAAGAAATGCCGGATTTTGCCCATCGAATATGCCACCCGGACTTACACAATTAGCACGAAAATGCTTGCTTGTGTATGCGCTAGCGTATCTCGTAATCAATTGCAACCCGGATTTGATGGCTGCATATTCAACAGGCATCGTCATGTTAGTGCCCTCATAAATATCGAATTTAGGAGTAGTCGCCCCATAGATTGACGACAAATTGACAAGCGAAAAATATGAGTTATTCTTTCCGCTATATAGGGCACATTGTTGCATAAAGATGAAGTAGGCACCTAAATGTAGCCCGACATTTTCTTGAAAGTCTGCGAATTCAACCTCATAAAAATGTCTGCCATAATTCTTATTCCGAGGATATGCTGCATTAACCGCGCCGTCGATTCCTCCAAAACGTGCGTTTACTAATACAAACATTTCTTGGATTTTTTCTCGCTTCGTAATGTCCAGTTCAAGCAACATCAAGCGACCGTCATTAACATCGTGCTTTTGTAGGGCTCGCAGCGTATCGATACTGACATCCAGAGCACAAACATTTGCACCAGCTTCGAGCAGTTTAGCGGTAATTGTACGGCCAATCAGGCCTGCGGCACCGGCGACTAAAAAAGTCTTGTTATTGAGGGCGATTGGTTGCATGTTGATAAAGTAATTCTGCAAATTGAAAATCGAGCGCGTCGTCAATATCGACAGCTCGGCATTTAGGTATGACTACTGACTTTACCCGACCATCAAATATTTTATCATGGTTCAAAATGAATGCTGTTCGTGCCGCATATGCCACCGTGGTAATATCAAATACCTCTGGCGCATCCTGCCGGCGTACGGTCCCACCACCTCCAAGAACGATGCGGGTTTCATTTAAATTGTCGCGTACGACCATATTGAAATATGGATTCCGCGCCGCTGGAGTAACTGTGATTACAACGTCAGTTTCGCCGTCCAAGCTTTCGATACAATTATTGACGTCCTCCGCCGAGCGCAGAGGACTGGTACTCGGCAGGCTTAGGAAAAGATCGAATGGACGGCCATTCGCGAACATATGTTTAATCGCGTGCTGCCATGCAAGCCATTCTGGGGCTGAATCTGTTGCCAACTCCGGCGGCCGCATGATGACATCTGCCCCATAATTTCGCGCGACCGTTGCTATATTTTCGCAGTCGGTAGATACGAATATGCCATCAATTACCGACAACTGCTGCGCCAGCAAGATCGAGTGGGCGATTAGCGGGATCCCGCCCAATTCTTTAATATTTTTACCAGGAAGACCTTTCGATCCTCCCCGTGCAAAAATAAAAGCATATGTGGTCATTTTTCCAGTCCTTGCAATGGTATCGGCCTCTTTAACTCCGCCGATGTACGAATTGCCTCGATCATTTTCAAGGTATAAGCGGCATTCTCCAAACCTACCATTGGCAATGCATTACCTTCCGCGACGGCCACCAAATGCAATAACTGCTTCTGATACATTTGATTTCGATCAAAGCTGGTATCTTCGAACAGATGGGAAACACTATCCTTGACTTCCAACGAAATATTATTTGCTAATAAGTCCCAAACGAGATTACCATTTTCGCCGACAACTTTACAGCGGCGTGTCGCCCGCCGTTGTAGAAAGTCCAAATGCAAGTGAGCGACTAAGCCATCGACACGGGATAGCAGAATATCTGCCCTGTCCTCCACGTCAATTTCAAGTGCCCCAGAATTCGACAATATGCCATAAACGCTGTCGAATTTACCGAAAATCCAGCTCAAATAATCGAATTCATGACTAAGTTCAAGTAAGACACCGCCTCCCAGGGTTTGATTGGCCGACACGCCCTTGCGATAGTCATCCTGGGGGCGCCAATCAGGCAGATATTGCCCAAGATCGATTGAAATCGATCGCAATTTACCAATAGTGCCCTGGTCAATTAGTTCTTTCATCCGAGTTGCGGATGGCAGATAGCGCAGGTTATAGCCGACTTCAAGAAAGGCAGAGTAGGACGCCAACTCGGCGGCGTGTTTTTTAAAGCTGGCAAAGGAATCCGTAAGCGGCTTTTCAATCAGGATCGGGATGCCTTGGCGCAGACAGGCAAGAGCGTGCTCTAAATGAAAGGGAGCCGGCGAAGCGACTATTGCCATGTCCGGCCCCCACCGAAGCGCATCGTCGACTCGAGAAAAGTGGTGATCTGCGGCGGTTTCGTTAATTCCCAACGTCCTTCCTGACGCTGACGCGCAGCTAATCTCGGCCGCAGGAAATAGCGCGCGCAAGTTAACGATATGGCGCCGTGCAATGCTTCCGCTTCCGATGACTAGATGCTTATTCACAGTTTGCCTACCTCGTCCTGAGCCCGATGGAAATCCTCGATGCGACCGATGTCAAGCCAATATTCATGCATCGGAAACATTGTGACCTCTTTACCGCACCCGATCGCATTTTCAAGCAAAGTTGGCATGTCAATTCGCGTCCCGGGTTCGACGCTGCGAACTAACTCTGGCGAAAGGATATATATACCAGCATTGATAAAGAAACGTTGTGTTGGCTTCTCGACCATACCAGTGACCCTGTGTCCGTCGCTGCTTATTACGCCATACGGCACCTTGTGCTCGTATTCACGTACGCACATGGTCGCAATGCTGTTATTCTCATTGTGAAAATCGAGCAATCCACGATAGTTAACGCGAGTGAGAAGATCACCATTCATCATCAGCAATGGTAAGTTGATCTCGTCGTGCGGTAGCAGGCCTAGCGCGCCGCCTGTGCCCAGCGGTTCTTCCTCGTGCACATACTTAATTGTTACTCCCCAACGTCTTCCGTCACCAAAATGATCCTGAATCATCCAGGGTAAATAGTGAGTAGAAACGTAAAACCGCTTGAATCCGGCTTCAATAAAGCTCTCAAGAATAAGCTCGAGAATGGCCTTATCACCAACTTTCAACAAGGGTTTGGGACAGTCTTGAGTTAATGGATAGAGGCGTGTGCCAAAACCACCAGCCATCAAAAACACGGGATTATCGATTTGTCGGTGATCGAGTAAATCGTGCAGGGTTTCTAAGCCCACTACAACCCGATTTTCGTTAATTACAGGTAGTTGTAGTAACTGGGTAGCTTCCATGATCGAAAGCACATGTTCGCGTGACCACTCGGGATGAGCCACCTGTGGCGTATGGCACATTACCATATTGACGGTAATATCCATCGGCATATGACGCAATAAAGCGCGGCGCACGTCGCCGTCAGTCAAAGTACCCAGCAACCGCCTGTTCTCGTCAACGACGATTACAATACGCAGTCCTCCCTTGTCGAGTACGTTCACTGCTTCCTCTAGAGGAGTAGCTGGTCCGACAAGTACTTTTTCCCATCTTTTTATACTTTGCATAAGACTAACTCAACTACATGCCAATGTTGTAAAACGATTTTTTCAAAATTCCATCCAATTGATAAGTGCGAACGATGTCGACTATTCTCTCGCTAGCACCGCCATTTCCGTAAGGATTAATGACGTTTGAAAGCTGATTTCGAAAAATCGGATCTTCAGTCTTCGCGAGCGCTGCCGCAATAGCGTTTCGGTCGGGGGCGCAATCAATCACACTAGTTGCACGAAGACGACCTTTTTGTCGATCGCCGATGTTCACGGTCGGAACACCCAAACTTGGCGCTTCGGCTAAACCACTTGATGAGTTCCCAACTACTGCATCTACGAATTGCATATATGACAGATAGCGTAGGTGTCCGAGTGAGGAATACGCGCGCGAATTTGGATGCGTAGAAACAAACTGTTGCACTTGCTCAATTAATTGTCGACCGCCGGTGTCCGCATTAGGAAGCGTGAAAACGATATGCGCATCATCAACTAGGTCAAGTGCAGCAAGCAACTCAGACATCTGCTGAGACGAGCTTTTTGCCTCGAGAGTAACTGGATGGAATGTAACCAAAAGATTGCGGCGGCCCAGCTTAAAATCAAGTGAAGCCTCAATAGCCTCACGACCGAGCAAGGGCATCTGTTTGATCACATCAATGCCTAATCCGCCGACCAAAAACACGCGTTCAGGATGCTCACCTAACTGTATCACGCGCTCCTGGTATTCTTCAGCCGCGACAAAATGCAAATGCGACATCTTTGTAATGGAGTGGCGAAGCGCTTCGTCGAATGCCGCTTCGGTCGTTTCACCACCGTGCAAGTGGGCTATCGGAATGCCCGCGATCAACGCCGCAGTGGCAGCCGTGAATATTTCGAAACGATCACCAAGCAAAATAATGACATCCGGCTGCAGCCGCGTGTAGGCATCTGCAAAGCCGATGAGGCCTAGACCCATACTTTTAGTGACTGCAGTCGCTGAATCTGCGCTAAGCAACATCTCAACTTTAGCATCAATAGCAAAGCCGGCTTGTTCAATCTCACGATAGGTCAATCCAAACTCTGGAGAAAGATGCATGCCAGTGGCTAGAACTTGAAGTTCGACGTCCTGGGCTTCATCTAATCTTTGCATGAGTAAACGCAGCAGACCAAATTCGGCACGAGTGCCAGTGACCACGCAAATTTTTCGGTTCATAGCTCGATTAGCTCATCACATTGGAAATCACGGCGAGCTCGCCTGCCTATCACCTCGTCCCAACGCATCGGGGAAATACCAGTACCTGGACGCTTCGCGGTTAGATTGTTATCACTGAAAATTTCACCCTCGCTAATAGGGCGACTTGCCACCAACGACTTGCGAGCAATCGCCCGGTTCTTTAGCTCAGAGGTCGTGGGACGCTTGATACCATCACCAAGCGCTCGCTCAATATTGCGAATGCCGTTAACCATTGCCGCCAACTCAGATGGTTCAAGACTGGCTTGATGATCTGGCCCCGGAAGTTTGCGGTCAAGCGTGAAATGCTTTTCAATAACGGTTGCGCCAAGCGCAACTGCAGCAAGAGGGATTTCAATTCCGCGAGTGTGGTCCGAGTAACCAACGTTTACACCAAAGGCATGCTTAAGGCTAAGCATTGCACGCAGATTTACTTCGTCCAAAGGTGCAGGATATTCAGTAGTGCAATGCAAGATCGTAATCTTGTCACGTGATGTGCCGCTCTGCTCTATAACTTCTAAAGCTGCTTCCACATCCCCCATACTTGCCATGCCCGTAGATAAAATTACCGGCTTGCGTAGACGCGTCATATAGCGCAACAGCGGTAAATTAGTCAGCTCACCTGATGGAATCTTGATTTGATCAAGCCCCAGTTCGACAAGCATATCGAAACTCGCAACGTCGAAAGCCGTAGAAAAGAATCCGATGCCGTGACGGCTACACTCTTCAATTAATACTTCATGGTCCCGCCGGGACAACTCAAGCTTACGCACCATCTCATACTGACTTTCGGCACTCCCTGTAGTTTGTTTTTGGTAGTCAGCCTTTGGTGCATCCGCCGAGATAATATTGCTTGCAATAAAACTTTGAAACTTTACAAGATCAGCTCCTGCTGCGGCCGCACTTGCGATTAGCTTTTTCGCGAGTTCCAGATCACCGTTATGGTTAACTCCTGCCTCGGCAATTATTAGCGTTCTCATTTTATCCTTTTCGCGGGAATACCCACATACACTGCCCGCGGTTCGCACGCGCGCACCACGACAGAGCCAGAGCCGATAACAGTATCGTTCCCAATAATTAATTTAGCAGTCACATCACCTTGGTTGATAATAGCTCCGGCCCCAATCCAACAACGCGCGCCAATTTGCACGTTACCAGAGACGCACGCGCTCGGCGCAATATGAACAAAGTCATCGATAATGCAATCATGTCCAACTGTCGAATTTCTATCCAATACGACAAAATTGCCGATCTGAATATGATTGGTCAGTCGGGCCCCGGCTGCGACAATTATACCGCGGCGCGCAAGCACTGCATCTTTCTGAGCACGACCGAAAGTGGCGTCTGGGTGAATCAAATTAGCGAACGTCAAATCATTATAAAGACCTACCAATCGCTGTCGAATGTTTTGGTTACCAATGCCAATTGCGAACGGAATGTCTGCATACTTCCGCACTTCACTTTCGACAATTGCCTCGTCCGAAGAATTCCACAACGCCAATTCATCTGCATTTTGTGCAACGTACAGTGGTTTGTACGACAACTCCCATGCGATATCGCCTATCTCTCTAGCAAAGCCTGACGTACCAAAAATACCAAGACGCTTCATTGGGATAGGTCTGGGATAACGCTACTCGGAATATTAACGACCCGCTCCTCTAACCAGTGGGCGTTGGGAAGCTCGCCTGCGCGAGCCCCATGATGAAATGGCAACCGGTTCATCAGAGCCCAGATCGGTCGCGTCATCACACCACTTTCATTAGTCGTTTTGAGCAACTCGTCACGCTGGGCACGATCTTGGCAAATTACGGCGTTAAGCCAATAATTCGATTTGCACGCTTCCGGCTCACGTACGAAGTAGAGGTCGCTACTGTTGAAATAGTCGGCATAGCGCGCCGCCAGTGCACGTTTCGCCGATATAAATGATTCAAGAGATTCAAGTTGCGCACAACCCAAAGCTGCATTAATGTTCGGCAAACGGTAGTTATAGCCTATCTCATCGTGAACATATTCATAGGGATGGGGGATCTTTGCCGTGGTGGTCAGATGCTTAGCTCTCGCTCCCACGACCTCATCGGTTAAAATCATTCCGCCGCCGCCTGTGGTAATAATCTTGTTCCCATTAAAGCTGAGTACACCCACCGAGCCAAAGGTGCCTGTGTGCCTACCTTTATATAGGCTGCCGAGCGATTCGGCTGCATCTTCGACAAGCGCGATATTCCATCGAACGCAGACATCAACAAGACCGTCAAGGTCAGCAGGGTGGCCAAAAGTATGCATTGGAACACATGCACGTACATTTTTGTTATCGGTGAGCGTCCGACATACGCCATCCGCATCGATGTATGCATATTCGTCAAGCCACTGCTCGAGCGCTTTCGGCGACAGTCCTAACGTGGTACGATCTACATCAATGAAAATAGGCTCGGCACCGCAATATGCAATTGCATTGCAGGTTGCAACGAAAGTAAGAGGTTGCGTGATAACGAGGTCGCCCGGCAGCACCCCCACAAGTTTTAATGCCATATGCAGCGCTGCGGTTCCATTAACTGTCGCGACCGCGCGTTGACTCCCCACGTACGCAGCCATTTCCCGCTCAAAACGATCAACATAAGCGCCGACGCTGGATACGAAAGTTGAGTCTATTGTATCCATTACATAGTCGCGCTCGTTCGCGCTGAAGATCGGAGCATGTAATGGAATAAATTCGTTGCTTTTATATTGTTCGCGAACGAAGCTAACGAGGGATTCGAACATATCAGACGTTGTAGATGTTGGTTTTATACTTCGCGAGATTTTCCGGGCGGACGAACCAATCGATCGTTTCCTGGAGGCCACGGCGGATACTGTACTCGGGCTCAAATCCAGTCAAATCACGTATTTTCGTGTTATCCGCCCACAGACGAAACACCTCGGACTTCCCGGGGCGTAAACGTTGATCGTCCGTGAGAAACTCGACATCGCTATGCATCAGTTCTCGAATGAGATTTAAGGTATCCCCCACCGAAATTTCAAAATTCGAGCCGATATTTACTGTCTCTCCGATGGCGCGATCACAGTTGGCCAACGCAAGAAAACCACGGCAAGTGTCTGCAACGTAGTTGAAATCGCGCGTTGGAGTGACGTCGCCAAGTTGAATTTGTTTTTTCCCGCTAGCAATTTGACTGATGATTGTCGGGATGACAGCGCGAGCTGATTGACGCGGGCCGTACGTATTAAACGGCCGAGCGATTGTCAGTGGCAAATCAAACGCGTTGAAAAAACTCATTGCAATTGCATCTGCACCAATCTTGGTTGCACTGTATGGAGACTGTGGCTGCAAAGGGTGTTTTTCATCGATCGGAACATATTGCGCGGTACCATAAACTTCGCTAGTCGACGTGTGAATAACCCTATTCACACCATTTTCCAGAGCGGCTTGGCAAATATTCAGCGTGCCTTTAATGTTGGTGTCGACATAACTATCAGGAGCGACGTACGAATAAGGAATTGCGATCAGAGCCGCCAAATGGAAAACAGTATCAATTCCTTTGGTGATATGCTTGCAAAAATGTGGGTCGCGCACGTCGCCGCTGAGAACTTCGATTTGATCTTGAGATGAGACATCTTCCAGCCATCCCCAAGAGTTAAACGAATTATATTGCGACAATGCCTTGACTTGGCAACCCTTCTGAACCAACAATTCCGTGAGATGAGATCCGATAAAACCGTCGGCACCGGTAACGAGAACGTTTTTCATCTTTTATTAATCCACTCCAATATTTACGGCAACGTCACGCAAGATTTCCTTAATCGAAAATATCTTAGACGTTATTTTTTAAAAGACAGCAACGTGCGCAATTCAGCCCAACGGCTTGCTTTTTCTGGCTCATGAATGATGCGCTGTTTCATATCGAGAATAAAAGCAAAGATAATTGCCACAAAAAAAGCAGCGATACTACAAATCAAGACAATGATTGCACGTTTTGGTTTAACTTTTTTTTCCGGTTGAACAGCAGGATCAAGCACTTGGATAATCGAAGGATCTTTCGCTTCATCCAATCGGGCAATCTCATACTGCTTGGCAAGTAATTCATACAGCATCTGGTAGTACTTCACATCACGTAAAATCTTGATATTGTCGAGGCCTGCTGGCCGGCTACCGCTGTCGCCTGTGGAATTCCTGCCATTTTCCAGTCTAGACAACTCGTTACGTAAGCTCTTAATCTCCTCTTCCGTACGCAAGTAGTCCGGATGAGTGGCGGTAACGAAGGCCTGCATCGAATTACGTTCGATTTCTTTAGCAGATATTTTTGCCCTGAGGACAGCAATTGTCTCCACAATTGCTCTACTTTCCGCATCGACGCTAATAACTCCGTGCGTGTCGAGTGCGCTTTTCAGTGAAATTTCCGCCTTAGATAAATTATTTTTTGCGACTTCAAGCTCGCGCTCGAAAAACATCCGGCGCTGACTCGCCTCCGTTACTGCGAGCGAGCGCGTTAGCTTCAACAACTCAGAAATATATGCATTAGCCAAATTTGCAACAAGTTTCTGATCTTTGTCTTCGACTTCAATTTCAATTAGACCATCTTTTCCTGATGAAATATTCGTATTTTCGGCCAACTGACGCCGTGCGCTTTCTAATGATTCTGTTTCATATATCTTCTTAAGATCAAACTGTGCAACCAGGCGATCAGCCACGGTACGGCTATTTAACATTGCGACATAAAGATCATTCGGATTCTTCAGCGCGCCGGCCGCCGCGGCTATACCAGCAACGCCTCCGAGCTGTGACAACATAGCGACTGCATTTGATTGCGGCTGCTGCGGCGGAAGCAATTTGGCACTAGATCTATAAATATTTGGCAAAATCAAACTGATCGCAGCGCAAAGGACAGCAATAACGATGGGGAATCCGAAGATCAGCCTTTTATGCTTTGCCAAAATAATCAGTAGCTCAACGGCGCTAAATGAATTAGCGTCTTGTGTAGCGTGGCGCGGTGTTTCATGATTCTGCGGTTGGCTCATATATTTACGTTTTTTTCTACTTTAACTGGGTCGATCTATCAATTTTTTATACATTTCCTTAGTCACGTAACGTTTTCACTGCGGCTGCACCCAGTCCGAAGTTTGCGAATATCTGCGTCCACTCACGAGCGCCTTGCATAAATTTGCTCCAAGCTGTCTGACGATCAAACTTTTCTGGAACGACGATCGTGTCTCCTGGCATAACTTCGACGCCACCAATCTTGCCGAAGAACCATCCTTGCGAATTCGTTGACACGACGGTACCGTCGATACGCATCACGAACGCGTTGTCCACATCGGCGTCCAGGGCCGTACCGGCTATCTTCAGGTAGTCACTGACCCGACTATTCGGTTTCCACAGCGGGGACGCCTCGACGTTAACTGCACCAAAAACATGAACGAAGGCGGGCTTCGATGGCACGACAAGACGGTCGCCGTTCTTTAGCGTCACTTGTGGCAAATGTGCGAACGAGCGCTCGTTCGGGTCCAGTCCAAACGCGATGCGGCCGCTAGACTCTAGCTTACGGAGGCGATCGATGCGTTCTTGAGCGATCTTGCGTTCAGTCTCAAGCTGAGCACTTGCTGCAGCCGCATCCGTCGAACTCATGGCGCGCAGGTTGGCCGCTTGGGTGGACTCCTCGTTACGGATCTGAGCTTCGAGCCGGTCTACCGCGCGCTGCAGGTTCGCCTGCTGTTCTTTGCGCACCTCCTCGCGATAGAACGCGGTTCCGAACATATATGCGTTGGAGGTCGGGCCACCTGCTTTCGCGATCAAGGTTGTCAGAGTATCACCAGCGGTCATCTGGTAGACACCCGGTACTTTCACTTCGCCTTCGACACGTACAAATACTTGGCGCTTGTCCATTGGCACAGCCACATCGCTCTGGGAGAAGATCGTGACAGTATCGCCAGGCTGGAGCTGAAGATTGTCAGGTCCGGCAGGATGGAGGAACACGTTGCCCAGGTTAAAAGGAATCAGCTGGACACTCAAATCCGACCGGTTTACCCGTTCGACCACTGCATAGTCCCAGTTGATGGCGTCAATCAGTCCGCCGATACGTGTTGCGATGCTGCTCGCATTTTCGGTCGTGTTCTTCTCGTCGTTACCGACTGCGACGGTATTGTTCTGCCGCTTGATTGAGTTACGGGTGATCAGGTATTCCCTGTTCGGAATCAGGTCGGTAATACGCATGCCCTGTTTGAACGGCGCACGGACTGGCTGGTCGACGTTGCCACGCAAGACCACAGCGTTCGAGAATTCCGGGGTGATCGAGGTCACATTCAACACGTCACCATTTTTCAACGAGCGCTTGAGCCCTTCACTGTTTAACGCAAACTCCTCCACGCTGCGCGGACGGCTCTTGTTCGGGTCGATGCGCTCCAGAAACGCGCGGCGCGGGTCAGCCACGACTGGCAGACCGCCAGCATAGTCGAGCATCGATTCGATCGGCTCGTTATTGCTTTTCAGCTCGTAAATCGCGGGGCTGTTGACCTTGCCGACCAGCGCCACAAAACCGCTCGCTGGCGGAATGTAAATGGTGTCGCCATCCAATAGCTTGATATCGGCGGACTTATCGCCTTTGGCGATAAACGAGTACAGGTCGAGCTCGGCCACGACTTTGCCGCCGCGCTTCACCTGCACGCGGCGCATACTACCGTTCGCGTTTGGGCCGCCACTGGCAAACAGGGCGGTCACCAAGGTCGACAGACTCGACACCGTGTATGTGCCCGGACGGTTCGCCTGACCAACAACATATACTGTAATGGCGCGCAGTTGGCCGAAATTGACGCTGACCGTCACCCCTTTGTACAACCTGGCGATGGCGGCACGTACGACGTTTTGGGCGTCGCCTGCCTTGACACCTGCTAGCACAACAGAGCCGACGGTCGGGATATTAATTGTGCCGTTTCGGTCGATAGTGGCACGGTAATCGATGTCGATCGTGCCCCAGCCGCGGATCATCAATTCGTCGCCGGGACCGAGCGGATAGTCACTTGGAACTGGTGAATTCACGATCGGCGCGAACGTGGCCTGGGCATTGGCAAAAAACGCAGTGCCGAAAATCGGCAGAACTTGGCCGGTATTATCCGCAATGAATTTCTGAAACTCGCTGAGTTCAGGAGTTTTGACACTCGACTGGTTGCCGAGGTCAGACTGCGGCGTCATGCCGTTGATGCTGGCTCCAGCGTCGGATGGCATGCCCCGAGCAGTAGCAGCGGCCTGAGCAGCCTGCGAATTAGTGATGACAACTTTCCGAGGTGACGTTATCCCCAGATTCGCCCCGGTCATAGCCGTAGTTGTCGTATTATCATCGGTACTGGACTGGCTGGACTGGCTGGACTGGCTGGACTGGTCTTGGCCAAACAGGTCTGCCTTGCTGATGGAATTTTGGGCAGACGCGCCAACAGAAGCCGTGGCCAGCGCCATGGCCATAAAACTCTTGGTGAACTTGAACATTGGTTTTGGAGGAGATGGACTGGATGCACCGCGAACAATCTGGCATTTTACCTTAGGGTAACGGGCGAGCGAAAGGCTTTGTTATATCGTTGACCGCTAGTTGTCTCCTGTTGTCTGTTTGAATTCAGCATATTTGCCACAATTAGTTGCGACTTAGAAATAGGTTATCCAGTCTTGCAAGACATCGTTACCTTTTTACATTCACCCGTTGTTAGCGCGACAACTATGTGGATTGTGGTGATTTGTTACATATCGAGTGGCCGATAAGACGCGCACCAACGGTCTCAACAGTATTTACAAAAAGATGATCCGACAATGAAGAGTGGAATTAAATCTTAGACTTGATTTTTCCCATTTGGCTCGCTTATTCTCACATTCGTAACTACACATGTGCGCTCGCAATCTTATCTGAACTTGTGTCTATCGACTCGAAGCCGGCGCCGCCATCGTCGAAGCTGAACGCACTAAACTCTTGGCCCGCTTGCCATCATATATTGCGAGACCAATGCCTGGAAATATCGAACGAAGTACTTCGGCGCAACATGCTTGGTCAAGACGTTCGACTTATCCAGACACGTCGCAGCCGAGCGCTGATCTGATAGGCAACATTCTGCGGGCCAAGGGCGCCGCTGGAGCGCAGAACCTGACCAAGTCTCAAGGCGCGGGGCTAGAGCGTCAGCACTCAGAAGTGTTTTATCAAATAATATCGGCATGTCGGTGGCCAAATCGGCAGTAAGATTGTCACGCCAATGCGGCTCAAGTATGCCCGCGCCTCATTCCCAACTTATGCCCCCTTGTGGGGGCTTTGTTCCAGTCCTGCTTACACAGGCTTTGTTTTAGGATGACTGATCTGATGCAAACTAGCCCGCGAGTAAATTTACGCCTGCAAGAATTCACCGATTTCGGCCAGCCCCTGGTTGGCGGCAAACTCTATACGTACAGCTACGGAACAAAAGCGCAGAAAATCGCCTTTACCGATCCAGACGGAACGGTGCCACACACCTATACGGACGATGGGGTCGGCGGTAAATATATAGCCCTGAACATACGTGGCGAGCTTCCGGCCCCGCTGTACTTAAGCCCTGGGTCTTACGATATTTCACTCAAGCGTTCCGATGGGTCGACGGTATGGACGCGAAGGGCAGACTACATCGACAGTTCTCTTCGATCGTGGATAGGGGGCGTTACAACCTCACTCGGCGCGGCCCTGATTGGTTTCCCCCCTGCCAGTGCCGGTGCCAGTACCAGTGCTGCCACGCACACAGTGCAGAACGAGCTGCGAGAGACAGTCTACATCGAAAGCTTCCTTTCTCCCGAACTGCTCGCCGACGCGCTTTCGGGCACGCCCATCCTCGACCATACTGCGGCTTGGCAGAACGCTATCAATGCTTCGGCCGGTAAGGAGCTGCTTGCTAAGTCAACCCACACGTACCGCTTCACCGACACCCTCACCATCCCTAGTGAATCCAAGATCAACTTCCACGACGCAGTCATCGTTGACAACGTTCAGGGATTTTGGTCCGGCAAAAACGCCAAGCGCGCGAAGCCGTTGTTCTTCATTTACGGTGTGGAGAACGTCAGGATCAAGAATGTCCAGTACAAGGCTGTACGGACCCGCTCGACCCTGAGCGACTCCGTGCCGACCGTCGTTTTCTGGATTGGCGATAACCGGGGTGGAACTGCTGCGACTCGGTCAATCTCGGTGCGTAACGTCAAGGCATCTGACTGCATCGGCTCGACCATGTTTTTCTGCATTACCGGGAATGCTTTTAATATCGACGTCAAGAAGGTGGACATCACCGGGCCTTGCGCTTATGGCGTCAACATCGAATATGGCCGTGCTCCGAGCGAAACCGACAAGTACGGTATGCACCCGTACAACGTCTGCGTGGAGCAGTTCAATGGCTACGACAACCCTACGTCGATGGGCTTTCTCCGCGTAGCTAGTTGCTACAACATCAAATTTACCAACTGCTACGGCAAGAACGTTCGCTCTTTCATCTACGCATGGGCAGGGGATCGTGGCATCTCACGCGTGTCAGAAAATGTGATTTTCGAGAACTGCAGCCATTATGCCACTCCGGACTTCCTGCCTGGCGTGGTCAATTACGTGGTGCAGGTGATGGCTGCGGATAAGGACGGGTCTACGGGCGTAGCGCTGCCGTCGTGGACCAACTACGACCACCTGTTCATGTTCCGGGGATGTCAGTTCCAGAACAACAAAGTTCGGTCCAGCGCTGCGCTTCGCTACTATGGCACCCAAGGTTCCACCGTCTTCGACGCCTGCATTTTCCAAGGCGCGTATTACGGCGCTCGACTCGATCGGACGGCAAAAGTGACATACATCCCCACTAGCACCCTTTCGTTTCGCGAATGTGTTTTCAAGCAAAACTATCAGGACATCACCATGGCGAGCATCGTAGGGGTGTTGTTCGACCATTGCAAATTCAAGAGATCAGACGGTGTCGTGCCGCCGATTGCGATGACAAATGGCGCGTACAACAACAAATTGCTAAACTGCCATTTTTCAGAGCTGAAGACGGGCATCGCCTGGGTAAGTATTGGCGGAGGTTGCAACGACAATGAGATTAGCGGATGCGTATTTGAGGGCTCTGGCGGCTCTGGCGCCACGCCACCATTAGAATTGTCCTCACGTACCTTTGGACAGGGGAACAGCAATCACTATTCGGCGCAGGGCTTGACGAAAGGGGGTAACAATTATTATGGTGTCCAAGGCGAGCCATCGACGATGGAATTCGACCTGGCGGGCCTTGTTGGGACGTCCGTAGACTCAAAAAAGCGGACTTCTTATTTGGCCGGCACATCGGCAGTGAACGCCACGATCAAGTCGATCATCAGCGGAAATGTTGGCGATGTCGTGGTGTTTCGATCGACCTCGACAGGCGCCACCGTCACCTTCGTGGACAATGACGTCGCCGCTGGGACAGAAAACCGTCTCCTGACCCCGGCAAAGGGGAATCTAGTGAAAACGGGATCACGCTGGACCGTGTCTGCGTATCGAACGGCCACAGGATGGATTCTCTCTGAACAAGTCCTCTATCAACAACCTGTAGTGGTCAAGTAATTTTGGACTCGACGATAGCATCTTTCACTACCATATTCCGTTCACAGGAAGCGGGCGGAAGATTTGCGAATACCGAGTGCAAACGCTGGCTGTCGTAGATCCGGCGAGCCCGAGCTCAATCCAGTGTTGGCGCCACTGTTCGACGCTGTTCAAATGAACCATGGACCTGCCCGCAGTCTGCCGTGACGTCAGCCCTTGAATCAACCGTAAGATGCTCTGCGCTCGCATTCGCGTCCGCGGATGCTGTTGGAAAATTCCCATCTCTCGCAGCGTCCGCCACTCCTCGTTTAATAGTTCTAGCAACTTCATCAATTCAGCTTCTACTATCTTGCCCTAATCGACTTTGACAGCAAAAACTAGAAGACTATTTAGCACAATGTCGCCCGCAGGGCCGGGCAGTTCGTCGCGGGCGGCTTGGCGCATTTGGGGCCCGTCCGCCCCCTGACAGCATTCCGGCAAGCGGTACCAACGGCCAGTTGAGAGGCGCACGGCAGCGGCGCATGCAGCGGCCATGGTCGAAATCGAACGGCCGGCAGGCGCGGCCAGAGTTCAGATCGGCGTACAGCATGGCGAGCTGCGGCGCAATGAAACGCCAGTCGTCGAGGGCCGCCTGCAGGGTTGGTGCAATGGCGTTCGCGATATGGGCCGTCTTGAGGTCGCGCACGACGACGAGCTGGCCATTACGAGTGCCGTTTTCGGAGTATGACGAGTTTTATCATGGGAGCAATAGGGAATCGGGCTGCTATTGCAGTGCAGAGCACCCGCGTGCTGACGTCCGGTTCAGAACGTGCCGAGCAACCCCAGCCCCACCGTGTTCTGGTAATAGTTATAGTCGATCAGACTCTGCCCATAACCCGAGAACAGGTGAGCATACCCCTTGATGTGCCCCGCCAGCGGAAACGCCCAGCTGAGCTGGACAGCACCACGCTCGGTGGAAAAATTGCGCCGCAATAAGGCCGAGTAATCGTTGCCGTTGCTGCGGTAGGTCACGACGACATCGCCGCGCCCCATGTAATCGACGATGTCGCGGTTGTCGTCGTTGGCGGCCGCCTCGTTGATGCGTTTCCAGACCCGCCCCAGTACGGTCCACCCCGCCCGCTCCAGTCCGACCTGCGCATAGGCCCGGTTCCAGCTGCGCGACAATGTCGAGGTCTGGCCGTTCGACTGGTGCACCAGACCGAGATTAAGAAAGCGCGCATTCATCCCGAATACACTGAAATGCAGTGGAGTGACGGCCATCAGCTCTGGTTGATAGTTCGTCTCGCGGAAGGGGCTGGACGCCTCGTGATTGCCGGCTTGCCAGAAGCTGTTCTGGGTATAGCCAAACCACAGATCGACGGGCTTGGCGAAAGCGCTTTCGACGAGCTTCATCTTGAATCCCAGCTGGAACACGAGTTCCGAGTGCGCG
>Ga0308166_1001153_pt1 | contig 29299 bp, 30 predicted proteins | sample PhyCR2_2_FD_202137 | JGI IMG/M metagenome (GOLD analysis project Ga0308166, IMG submission 202137) | Phyllosphere microbial communities from UC Gill Tract Community Farm, Albany, California, United States - DLSLCC.R2 | ecosystem: Host-associated > Plants > Phyllosphere > Unclassified | place... | reverse complement strand
CTGTCCCCAAAAAGCACAACGAAAACGCATAAAAAAAACCCCGCAAGCCGAAACTCGCGGGGTTTTCTTTTGAATCTTGGTCGGAGTACAAGGATTCGAACCTTGGACCCTCTGGTCCCAAACCAGATGCGCTACCGGGCTGCGCTACACTCCGAAGAAGCAAGATAATACCGGCTGCCACCTACCTCGTCAAGGGCCTCCTGAAATTATTTCGCCGGAGCGTGGATGCCAAATCGGCAATGTGCGAAGATTGAGATCCTTTGTCACTTCGGTTTCGCGCCATGCAGTCGACGTTGCCGTTCCCCGCTCCGCGCCGCCACGCGCTCGTGGTGGGTCTTGCCATCTCGGTGCTGCTGCATGCATTGCTGCTGTTTTATCTGCGCCTGCCCGCATCGGCGCGGATCGAACCCGATACGCGCCGCTGGACCCAGCCGCTGACGGTGCAGCTGCTGCCACCGAAGCCGCCACCGGCCGCGCCCAGCGCACCGAAGGCCGAACCGAAGGCCATCGCACCGGAGCGCACGGCGCGGCCAAGGCGCACGCCACCGCAGGCGATTGTCGTGGCGCCGCGGCCCGATGCCCCCGCAACCGCAGCGCCCACACCCGAGCCGGCGCCAGTGGCCGAACCGCAGCTCGATATCGCCGCAGCACGGGCATCCGCGCGCGGCATGGCGAAGGACCTGCCGTCTTCCGACAACTGGGCCGCGGAAAAACTCGCCAGGGCGAAGGAACTGGAAGAGACCCGGGACGAAAAACTGGGCAAGAACATCGCACGCTCGGCACGGCCGGACTGCCGCAACGGTGCAGGGGGCCTGCTGGCGCCGCTGATCTGGCTGATGGACAAGAAGGACAGCGGCTGCAAATTCTAAAAAGGGGAAATGGATGCTGACGATACTGGGCAAGGAAACGTCGATCAACGTGCGCAAGGTGCTGTGGACCTGCCGTCTGCTGGATCTGCCATGGACGCTGGAACCGTGGGGCAGCGGTGTGCGCGATCCACGCGTGCCGGAATTCATGGCGCTTAATCCAAACGCGCAGGTGCCCGTGCTGCGCGACGACGACGCGGTGCTGTGGGAATCGAACACGATCTGCCGCTACCTGGCGACGAAGGCGGGCGATACGCCATTGCTGCCGTCGGACGCGCTGGCGCGTGCGCGCGTCGAACAGTGGATGGACTGGCAGGCCACGGAACTGAACCCGGCATGGCGGGCGGCATTCATGACGCTGATGCGGGGCAGCGATCAATTCGACGCCGCCGCGGTGGCCGCCAGCGCGCGGGACTGGAACGGCAAGATGGCGATCCTGGACGCACAGCTGGCGAGAACAGGCGCCTTCGTCACCGGTCTCGATTTCACGCTGGCCGACGTGGTGCTGGCGTTGTCCGTGCACCGCTGGCGCATGACGCCGATCGAGCACGCGCGCTTCCCCGCGGTGGAGGCATATCTGCGTCGGCTGGAAGGCGTGCCGGGGTTCGCGCAGTACTGCGGCGAGGCGACGCCCTAGTCGGACCCCCTCAGCGCCAGCGCGCGGTCGTACAGTGCGTTCTTCTTGCGGCCCGTGATCTGCGCCGCCAGGCTGGCGGCCTGCTTGACGGAGCATTCGGCCAGCAGGATGTTCAGGATGCGCTCCGCCTCGGCGTCGCCGGCATCGGTCGCTTCGGGTGCGCCCGCCAGCAGCACGACATATTCTCCTTTTTCGCGGTGCGCGTCGGCCGCGATCCAGGCCGCAGCTTCCGACAGCGTGCAGCGCTGGATCTCTTCGAACAGTTTCGTCAGCTCGCGCGCAAAGACGACCTGGCGGGTGGGCTCGAACGCGGCGGCCAGCGCCGCGGCGCATTCGGCGATGCGGTGCGGCGCTTCGTAAAACACCATCGTGGCGGTGACGCTGCGCAGCCCGTTCAGGACCGTCTCACGCTGTTTTGCTTTCGCCGGCAGGAAGCCGACAAAGTGGAACTGGTCGTTGATCAGGCCACTGGCGGACAGCGCGGTGACGGCGGCCGATGCGCCGGGCAGCGGCACCACGCGCAAGCCGGCGGCGATGACGGCGTCGACGATCTTTGCGCCCGGGTCCGAAACGCCCGGCGTGCCCGCGTCGGAGACCAGCGCGATGCGCTCGCCCGCCTGCAGGCGCTGCACGATCATCTGCGCCGCTTCGCGCTCGTTGTGCATGTGCGCGGCCACCAGCGGCTTATGGATGCCGAAGCGCTGCAGCAGGTGCGATGTGTTGCGCGTGTCCTCGCAGGCGATCGCATCGACCAGCGTCAACACGTGCAGCGCCCGCAGGCTAATGTCGGTAACATTGCCGATGGGGGTGGCTACTACATACAATGTTGCCGTAGGATAGGTCTGCAGTGCCGTTTCGCCGAGCACGGGAAGCGTCGCAAGCACGCTGGATTCTTGAACTGTCATTGGGGGTAGGATGCTGGCAAATAAAATGAAAACACTGATTCTGGGCGTGGCTGCCGCGCTGGCGCTGTCCGCCTGCAGCACGCCTTGCGACAGTCCGGGAGGATTGTGCGCGCCTATCTCGTCGGTGGCAAGCCCGCCGGAACCGGAACGTACGCGCCTGCCGGACCGGCCGCCCGAGCCACCGGCCGAGGAAGCGCAGGCGTACGCCGTCCCGATGCCGCCGGGGATGACGGGCGACGAAGCCACGCCGCCCGCCTCCGGCCAGCCCGTGCGCATCGGCCTGATGCTGCCGCTGCGCTCCGAAACGCTGGGCCAGGCCGCCGACGCGCTGCGCGCCGGCTTCATGGCCGCGTGGGAGCGCGACAAGGCCGGCTTCGAAGTGGCCGTCATTGAAACGGGCGACGCGCCGGACGAGGTGCTGCCCACATACCAGTCGGCGCTGGGCGCCAACGATATCGTTGTCGGCCCATTGGCCCGCTCCGCCGTCACGGCGCTGGCCGGCAGCACGCTGGTGACGAAGCCGACGATCGCGCTGAACCGTCCGGAAGGACGCGAGGACGCGGCACTGCCGCCGAACATGCTGGCGGTCGGCCTGTCGATCGAGGACGAGGCGAAGCAAGTGGCCGAATGGGCCGCGAAAGACTACCCCGGCGGCGAAGCGCTGATACTCTCGGGCGGCAATACGTGGCAGCGCCGCATCGCCAGCGCGTTCGCGGCGCACTGGCAGCAGCTGGGCCACACGTCCAAGACGCTGGAGCTGGCGACGAATAACGGTTACCTGAGCGACGCGGAACTGGTGGCGCTGCGTGCCCGTCTGGCCAGCGAACCCGTGGAGCTGCTGTTCGCGGCACTGGACGCCGACCAGGCGCGCCAGCTGCGCACCGCGCTGAATGCGCCGCCACTGGGCGATATTCCTTTGTACGGCACGTCGTCGCTGAATCCCGGCCGCACCAATCTGCTGGAAGGCGGCGAACTCGATGGCGTGCGCCTGCTGGACCTGCCGTGGCAAGTCCAGCGCGACAGCAGCGCGGTGATGAGCTACCCGCGACCGGAGCCGCGCGACGAGGCGCGCCTGTCGGCGGATATGGAGCGGCTGTACGCGCTGGGCATCGACGCCTTCCGCATCGCCCGCGAAATCGCGCTGAAGCCCGGCCAGCCAGTGGTGCTGGACGGCGTAACGGGCCAGCTGAACATCGAGTTCGGCAACGGGCCGGCGAAGTTCCGCCGCATCGAGCCGACGGCCGTCTACCGCAACGGCGTGGCCGTGCCGCTGCCCGCGCAGTAAAGCATCATGCCGCGCACCGCGCAGCAGGACAAGGGCCAGCAGGGCGAGGATGCCGCCCTGGTCCACCTGACGCGGCAGGGTTTGCAACTGGTCGAGCGCAATTTCCGCTGCGCCGGCGGCGAGCTCGATTTAATCATGCGCGACGGCGACTGCCTCGTCTTCGTCGAGGTGCGGCGCCGGCGCAGCATGCGTTTCGGCGGCGCTGCGGCGAGCATCACGCCGACCAAGCAGCGCCGCCTCGTGCACGCGGCGCAGACCTTCCTGCTGCGCTATCCGCGCCTGCCGCCGTGCCGCTTCGACGTGATCGCCATCGACGACGGAGCGATCGAATGGCTGAAGAACGTGATGTCCTGACAAGCCGACGGTTTGCCGCGGCGACGCAGTTGTAAGCAGATATGTCCGGCCTTGTCGGGCATGCCGCCACGCCGCACTATATAATCCAACGACTATGACTAATCAACGCATCCTGTCGCACTTCCACGAAAGTGCCGAAACCAAGATTCAGTCCGCAACCGTCCTGGCGCAACCGATTGCGCAGGCGATCGAACTGATGTTCGCAGCCCTTTCCAATGGCAACAAGATTCTCGCCTGCGGCAACGGCGGCTCCGCGGCCGACTGCCAGCACTTCGCTGCCGAGCTGGTAGGCCGTTTCGAACGCGAGCGCTTCCCGCTGCCCGCGCTGGCACTGACGACCGACACGTCGATCCTGACGGCCGTCGCCAACGACTACAGCTACCGCGAAATCTTCAGCAAGCAGGTGCAGGCGTTCGGCCAGGCCGGCGACATCCTGCTGGCCATCTCCACGTCGGGCAACTCGGCCAACGTGATGGCGGCCATCGAAGCGGCACTGGAACGCGAGATGCGCGTTGTCGCGCTGACGGGCAAGGGCGGCGGCGCCATCGGCAAGATGCTGACGGATGCCGATGTCCACATCTGCGTGCCGGCCGAGCGCACGGCGCGCATCCAGGAAGTTCATTTGACGAGTATTCACTGCATTTGCGACGGCATCGACGTCGCCCTGTTCGGAGGAGATGTGAATGAGTAAGAACGTGGCCCTGCTGCGCCGCCTGCAACGTCCTGTCGCCATTGCCCTGCTGGGCGGCGCGATGCTGAGCAGCCTGTCCGGTTGCGTCGCCCTGGTTGCCGGCGGCGCCGTTGCCGGCACGATGGCCGCGTCGGACCGCCGTACCTTCGGCGCGCAGACCGAGGACAAGTCCATCGCCGTCAAGGCCGATGTCCGCATCCGCAACGTCGTCGGCGACGCGGGCCACGTCAACGTCAACTCGTTCAACCGCAAGGCGCTGGTCACCGGCGAAGTGCGCGACGAGGCGATGAAGGCCGCCGTCGAACGCGAAGTCAAAGGCATCGAAGGCGTGCAGTCCGTCGTCAACGAGCTGGAAATCGCCGGCCCGTCGAGCTACACGTCGCGCTCGAGCGACACGCTGATCACGACCAAGGTCAAGGCCAGCCTGGTGGACGCGAAGGACATCTCCGCGAACTCGTTCAAGGTCGTCACCGAACGCGGCGCCGTCTTCCTGATGGGCCGCGTGACGCAGCGCGAAGCCAACAAGGCCACCGAGATCGCGCGTGGCGTGGATGGCGTGTCGAAAGTGGTGCGCGTGTTCGAGTACATCACGGAAGAAGAGTGGAAGCAGTACCAGCCCAACCCTGCGCCACAGGCGCAGTAAGCACGTGAGCCGGCCATGACGACGTCGTCCAAACCCTGGCTGAAACCCGCCCTGGCGGCGGCCGTCATTGCCGCCGCCGGTTTCGGCGCGTATTACTCACTGAACAGCGCCCCCGCCGCGCCGCCGGTCACGTTCGTCGGCCTGAAGGGCGAACGCATCACGCCGGACGACCTGCGCGGCAAGGTCGTCATGGTCAATTTCTGGGCGACGTCGTGCACGACATGCGTGGCCGAGATGCCGGAAATGGTCGACACGTACAACAAGTACAAGGGCAAAGGCCTGGAGTTCGTCGCCGTGGCGATGAAGTACGACCCGCCCAGCTACGTCGTCAATTTCACCGAAACGCGCCAGCTGCCTTTCAAAGTGGCGCTGGACGTGACGGGCGAAGCGGCCAAGGCCTACGGCGACGTGACGATGACGCCGACGACGTTCGTCATCGACAAGGACGGCAAGATCCTCAAGCGCTATGTCGGCAAGCCGGAGTTCCCGGCGTTGCACAAGCTGCTGGAGAAGGCACTGCAGGGCTAGCGCTCTTTTTCTTCGTCTTCCTTGCGTTTGCGCGCGCGATACCACTCGCGCGCCATCGGCGACAGCGCGGCCATGATGCCCGCCACGATGATCGCCAGCCCGACGTACAGCATCGCTCAGCTCACATCGTTTACTTCGACGGGTACAGCACCATCTGCGTGCAGCGGAACAGGGCGATCGTCTTGCCGTTGGCCTTGTTCGTCACGATCGCGTCCCACACCTGCGTTGTTTTCCCCATGTGGACCGCCTTGGCCGTCACGGCGATGGAACCGTCGCGCGCCGTGCCCAGGTGGTTCGACTTCAATTCGATCGTCGTGAAATTGTTCGCCCCTTCCGGCAGGTTCGAATAGCACGCGTAGCCGCAGGCCGTGTCGGCCAGGGTGACGACGGTGCCGGCATGCAGGTAGCCGTTCGGTGCGAGGTGGTGCTTGCCGATGTCCAGCTCCGCCGACAGCTCGCCTTTACCGGCCGCCGTGATGCGGATGCCCAGGTGGTCCGGCAAGGTACCGTTGGCGAAGGTGTTGAAGTAGTCGAGGTTGAATTTGTTGTCGTCCATGGTTGTTATTCCTTACTGTGGAAAGCCATGATAAACCAAAGACGAACGCTCGTTCGCAAACAAAAAACCGGGGTTAGTCCCTGGCGGCGCTGGTTCTAGAAGAATTTCGATGTTCGGAGATCGCTGGCGGTACTGGGGTCTGTCCCGTTTTTTGGGACTGACCCCGACTTTTGGGGTGCATTGCCGAAACGCCCATCAACGTCGGGGTCAGTCCCCATGCGGGGACAGACCCCAGAAACGCTGGCGTTCTCTGGACTTCAGGCCCAGACAACCGGTGCCTGCCCCGTCTCCACCAGATACGCATTCGCCTGCGAAAACGGTTTGCTGCCAAAGAAGCCCCGGTGCGCCGACAGTGGCGACGGGTGCGGCGACGTGATGACGTGGTGCTTGTTCGTGTCGATCAGCGCCTTCTTGGCGATCGCGTAGCTGCCCCACAGGATGAAGACCAGGTGCTCGCGCTCGCGCGACAGGGTGGCGATCGCGCTGTCCGTAAACGTCTCCCAGCCCTTGCGCGCATGCGAGCCGGCGCTGCCCGCGCGCACCGTCAGCACGCTGTTGAGGAGGAAAACGCCCTGTTCCGCCCAGTCGGTCAGGTCGGTGCGGGTGCGGCGCACGCCGATGTCGCTTTCCAGCTCCTTGAACATATTGCGCAGGCTCGGTTGCGGCGCATTGCCGTCCGGGACGGAAAAACAGAAGCCCATGGCGGCGCCCGGCGTGTGGTACGGGTCCTGGCCGAGGATGACGACTTTTACTTTGTCGAACGGCGTCAGGTCGAACGCGCGGAAGATGTCCTTGCCCGGCGGGCAGCAGTGACCGGCGGCGTATTCGTTGCGGACAAAGTCGGTCAGTTCGTTCCAGTAGGACTGGTCAAATTGGGTTTGCAGTTGCTGTTTCCAGCTGGGTTCGAGGCGGACGTTCATGCGAGGTGGTCTTCCAGAATGAAAATGGCGGCCCGGAGGCCGCCGTCCGTACAGACAGCGCTAAATGAATGCTGTCGCGACAGGTGCACTGGCGGTGGACAAGCATCCGGCTGAATGCAGCGGCGCCGTGATTATAGCTGTCGCGGCGCAGTGCACTATTACGGCTAATATAGAATCCCTTTCCCGAATCTGCCCGCCGTGTCCGCACCGATGCCCCCATCCCCTCTGACGTTATCGACCGAACGCCATCTTCTCCGGCCTATCGTCCAGGACGATCTGCCCCAGGTATTCGCGGGACTGAGCGATCCGCGCGTGATCGTCAACTATGGCGTCAGTTATGGCTCGCTGGAAGAAACCCGGGAACAAATGGACTGGTATCGGACGATCGAGGCCGACGGCAGCGGGCGCTGGTGGGCGATTTGTCCGAAGGATCGGCCGGACCTGATGATCGGCGCCTGCGGCGTGAACGACATCGTTGCCGACCACCGCCGGGCGGAACTCGGCTACTGGCTGCTGCCCGAGTACTGGCAGCAGGGTATCGCTTTCGAATGCGTGCAGACGATGCTCCATTTCGTTTTCGCCGACATGGCGATCTACCGGGTCGGGGCGGATGTCGATATGGACAATCCCGCCAGCGTCGCACTGTTGCTGAAGCTGGGCTTCCAGCGCGAGGGAATACGCCGCGCGTACGAATTCAAGGATGGCCGACCGATCGACCTGCAACTCTTTTCATTGATCGCCGCCGACCGCGCAGCGTAGGACGCATTGCACAGCCAGGACTACCCGGCCGAGAATTCGCAGTCGGTCCCCTGGAATACCAGCGCGAGGTAGTGTCTGAGGTCAGGCGTTACGTCGTGCGCATCGTACGTGATCGTGACACCAGTCAGGCCGTCCGCGTAGTCGTTGTCTTCCGCCAGCTCGAGCGTGAACTTGGTCTTGTCGAGCGTGGCGCAGCGGATGCCGCCATAGCCCGAGCACTCCTGGCCGTTAATCTCGAGGAAGTACATATCAGGCTCATCGTCGTCCGCCTCGCTCTGCACCGAGCGTTGCAGGATGACGTATTCCTGCGGTTGCGTACGGCTGTCGGCAAAGCCGACGAGATAGCTTTCGTCCGCTTCCTGCGCGGCGACCGATGCCGCGTGCATGGTGAAACTGGTCATATCGAATCCTCATTGCAGGAGCTGTCGAGCGCCCCCGGATGTAAAAACGGCGGCCTCGGGCCGCCGTCACCTCAAGTTCACATTATTGCATCGTATATGTTTGTTGCACGGTATCGACAGCGTGATGTGCGGTGGCGTCCCAATACGTAAAATTGTAGCGAACCACGTCGCCAGCCTTCAGTCCGCTGGCCTCGAAGGTGCTGACGCCGTTTTGAAGACGCATGCGGACGTTCATCGGGCTACCGTCATTGACGGCATAGTGCACATCAGCCCATTCGCCTACGGTCGAGGTGAATCGGATCGTGGTCGGAGCGACCTGTGTCACATACTGCGGGCCGGACTGCGCAGGAGGGCCGGACTGCGCTGGCGTGCCGGAATCCCACACGATGTCGTCGATCGCAAACTGGAAGGCCGTCGTTGGAATATTGTTGCCGTCACTGGAGAACATGAACATATCCGTGACCGACTGCAACGCAACCAATGGACCGGCCAGGGTAGACACCGGTATGGTTGCCGTCGCCCAGTCGCCATTGCGTACCAGCCCAAACGTGGTCGTGTTAGCCGGGAAGTTCAGCCAGTTCACATTGGTGTACGTATCGGCCAGCCCAATGTTGAAAGACACATTCGCCGGGATCTTGATACGGAATGCCACGGTACCGTTACGGAAATTGGTCATGTCACGGATCGTGCGTGACTGGATCGACGCGCCAAACCAGTCACCTGGCTTGGTATAGCTCCAGGCGAGGACGCTATTGCCCTCGTACGGGGTCAAGGAGCCACCGCCTATCGAGTTGTTGTTCCATACCCAGATGTCGGAGGTGGTGCCGGCTTCCAGCTTGGCATTAACGGCGGAGTTATCCGTGTAGACACCGAATTTGCCCACTTCGGGCACAGTCTGATTGCCCAGCTTGACTTCCCCTTGGCCATCCAGTTGGTAAACCCGCACATAATCAACATACATCGTGCTCGGCAAGGGTGCAGTGACATCGCCCGGCGCGGCCGCGTCGGTGAAATTACCGCCGACGGCCAAATTCAGCAGCAGGTAGAACGGCGCCTTCAAAGCGTCGGAGTTGACTGGCAGGGGTTTATCGTACATGTCGTGTTCGACACCATTGTCCTCTACCGTAAAACGCATCTCCGTATCTGTCCAATACAGACGGTACTTCACAAAGCGATTTACCAAGGGTGTGGCCGGGACATACCAATTCTTGGTCTTCCAGGCTGTCGAGGCAGCGCACGTTTCGTTACCCGGCACACAAGCGGCCTGGTTCCAGGTAATGATATTGGAGCCAACAAAATGGTTTGCCGAAGGTGCGCCCGACTGTGACCATTCGGAGGCTTTATGCCCCATTTCCATGATGTCGATTTCGCCCTTGCGTGGCCAGGCCTGTGCACTGGTACCAAGCATCCAGGCAGCGGGCCACAGGCCAGTAGTCAGGTTAGGTGTGCTCATGCGAATTTCCACCATGCCGTACTTCACCTGGACCTTGTTGTACGAATCGATTTTACCCGACGTGAACTCATTACTGCCCTGGCGTTCGCGGCGGGCCTGAATTGCCAGTGCACGCGTACCGCCTTCGAATGGCACATCGGTAATGGTCAGATTCCTCGGACTGTAATATTCCAGCTCAGCATTTCCGTAGCCACATAAGCCGACCTGGCAACCATTGCCGTCATAGGGCGTCCAGATCTTCGAGTCCAGCACCGTGCCATTGAATTCGTCCGACCAGATCAATTCTCCAATCCTTGGGTTGGTGACGCTTGCACTCGCTTGTACGGCACAGACCAATAACAGGCCCGGCACCAATGTTTTGAATGCTCTACCCGACTCGTTAATACGATCCTCGTTCATCTTGTCTCCTCGGTTGGAAATGCTTCGGTAGCGACCGAGAGACAATGCCGGTTATTGGCACCGTATCGGTCTTATGGTTTATTTCACGAAAGATTGGTTAGCAGACCCTGCTGTACAGCATATGCTTTATGAAAATAACGTGGTCTGGGACAACCCCATTTATCCAAACGTACAGCGGCGCCTGCCTGCCAGGTGCGGGCATCAGACGGTTATGGAACGCTCTTGTGGAAACGATTCCATACGTTCAAGGATAGATAAAGAGGCAGGGGTTTGTCAAACCAATTTTTCAATGCGACAGCCTGAAAGACACTAATGGTCTTGGCTCATGGCATCGAAAATTGAATGAAAGTGCCATAAGTTACACATCAGGTTCTATTCGTGTTCGCTTGAGCACCGAAGTCAATGAATGGTCCTTATACAAGAAGGCCGTCAATATGGATATTCGCTCGGCAATTACTTTAACCTGGCGGAATTGTATATTTTTTGCGGATTCATACTATTGGAAGCGGACTACCTTCTCCCAATGCTGGCTCCGCTCTGGCGGGACGTCAGGTCGATCGCCGGCTATGCTGATTGCATCAGGTTCAAGCCTGCTTTGATGAGCGTCACGTTGCGCTTGTCCATCATCGTTCGGAGAAGGTCGCCGTCTGGTACGCAGGATTCAGTACAGGTTCTGCCGGATGTCGCCAACACGCAGCAGTGGCATGTGCCGACTGAAACCCACACTGTGCGCTGGGCTTTGCTGACGATGTGGAGGTTGCTTGCGGAAGTACGGACGGGCTGTCGAGAAAACCTGGCTCGACGACGCGCGAGATGTAGAGAAGAACGGAAGGTCGGTTCGACGGATCGATCGGTTCGGCAAAAGCCGCTTTACTGAACCGATCGATGCGCCAACATTTCCGTTTTAGGGCAGGGCCCAGGTAAGCGATTGGTTTCCCAGACTGCCAATTGAGGATAGTCTTACAGCCTGGGAACTTGTCTCACAGACTTCTAGCTGTTCACCGCTTCCAGCAGGTTATGCGCCTGCACATCCGCATGGTACGAGCTGCGCACCATCGCGCCGACGGCGGCGTGGCCGAAGCCCATCTTGTACGCTTCCTCTTCGAACATCTTGAAGACGTCCGGGTGCACGTAGCGACGCACCGGCAGGTGGCTGTTCGAAGGGGCCAGGTATTGGCCGATCGTCAGCATGTCGATGTCGTGCTCGCGCATGTCGCGCATCACCTGCAGGATTTCTTCGTCCGTCTCGCCCAGGCCGACCATCAGGCCCGACTTGGTTTTCACGTTCGGGTACATCGCCTTGAAGTCCTTCAGGAGCTTGAGCGAATGCAGGTAGTCGGCGCCGGGGCGCGCTTCCTTGTACAGGCGCGGCACCGTTTCCAGGTTGTGGTTCATGACGTCCGGCAGGCCGTCCGCGAAGATGTTCAGCGCCTTTTCCAGGCGGCCGCGGAAGTCGGGGACCAGCACTTCGATCTGCGTTTTCGGCGACAGCTCTTTCGTCTTCGTGATGCACTCGACGAAGTGGCCGGCACCGCCGTCACGCAGGTCGTCGCGGTCGACGGACGTGATGACGACGTACGACAGGCGCAGCTTGGCGATCGTGTTGGCCAGGTTCTGCGGCTCGTTCACGTCCAGCGGGTCCGGGCGACCGTGGCCGACGTCGCAGAACGGGCAGCGGCGCGTGCACTTGTCGCCCATGATCATGAACGTGGCCGTGCCCTTGCCGAAGCATTCGCCGATGTTCGGGCACGACGCCTCCTCGCAGACGGTGACGAGTTTATTCTCGCGCAGGATGTCCTTGATTTCGTAGAAGCGGCTCGATGCCGACGCCGCCTTGACGCGGATCCACTCCGGCTTCTTCAGGCGCTCCACCTGCTCGATCGGCACGATCTTGATCGGGATGCGCGAGGTCTTGCTGGCGCCTTTTTGCTTCTCGCTCGGGTTGTAAGCGGGGGCGTTGCTGGAAGTGGTCTCGGTAGTCATGACAGATGCCCTTGCAGGCTTTTCAAGTAAATCGGTTGGGGTCAGGCCGCTGCGACAGTTTCGCCGCCCACGTCGAGCAGCGCGACCAGTTCATGCGCCAGCGCCAGCTGCACATCGGCCAGCGGGGCGTTCACGCCCATCGTGCGCATGTCGACGGTTTCCAGGCCGGCGTAGCCGCAGGGATTGATCCACGTGAACGGCGCCAGGTCCATCGCCACGTTGAGCGAGACGCCGTGGTAGGTGCAGCCGTTGCCGCGCACTTTCAGGCCCAGCGCGGCGATCTTGGCGCCCCGTTTCGGGCCCTCGGCGATATAGATGCCGGGCGCGCCGTCGACCCGTTCGCCCGGCAGATTATACGCCGCCAGCACATTGATGATCGCCTGCTCGATTTTATGCACGAACTGGCGCGCATACAGCTTGCCGCCCGGTTTATTGCGGCGCAGGTCCATCAGCAGGTAGATCACCACCTGGCCGGGGCCGTGGTACGTCACTTCGCCGCCGCGGTCCGTCTGCACGACGGGGATCGACGCGGCGCCAGCCAGCAGGTGGCCGCGGTCGGCGCCCAGGCCCAGCGTGAAGACGGGCGGATGCTCGACGATCCACAGTTCGTCCGGCGTGTCCGCCGTGCGCGCGTCCGTAAAGGCGCGCATCGCGGCGAACGTCGGTTCGTAGTCGGCTTGACCGAGGTGGCGGATGATCGCCGGTTCGGGTCGGAGTGAAGACATGGGCAGCATGCGTTGGTCAGAGCCCTGCCATTATACGCGCGCCGCCCCGGCCTTGCTCAAGGAGCAGGCAGCGGCAGCGGGTCGCTTACAGGACGATCTTGACCATCGGGTGGCCGGACAGCTCCGAATACAGCGCGTCGAGCTGTTCGCGGCTGGTGGCGCGCACCGTCACCGTCAGGCCCGTGTAGTTGCCACCCGACGAGGGACGCGCTTCCAGCTTGCCATGATGGAAAGTAGGATCGTGCTTGACGATGACTTCGACGATCGTCGCGGTGAATTCGTCGTGGGTGGGGCCCATCACCTTGATCGGGAAGTCGCTCGGGTATTCGATGAGGGACTCTTTCGGAGGGGTAGCGGACATGATGGTTCCAATCTTGATGAGCAAGTGAGCGAAAGGCGGCTTATCGCCACCCGGTATTGTAGCCAAGATGGGGACGGGATAAAAAAAAGCCAGCCCGAAGGCTGGCTGAAAAACTATTCGTGATAACGGAATAGTCGGGACGATGGTGCCGTCTCGAGAACCCATGGGCTGCGGACGGTATGCCGTCCTGTCCTGCCCGTGTTCCCGTACTGCTGACTGTACGGAGTGTGAGGGCAGGTCGCTACCGCTTTGTGACAGGCTGCGCGAAAGCGGGCGCGAACGGTGCAAATCGCGGTTCGAACGCTCAGCGTTCGCGCACGTTGTCCATGCGCGGCTGGCGGGGCTGGCGCGGTGCCGCGTTTTGCGGCGGCGCTGCGGGCGGCTGTGCCACCGGTGGCGGCGGGGCGGGCATCGGCGCGGCCGGTGGCGGTGCCGGGGGGCGAGGCGCGACAGGTGCCGGGGGCGGCGCCGGCGTGAAGACTGGACGCGTCGCGGGCGCCGTCGCGATGGGTGGCGGGCGCGGGGTGTCCATGCGCCGGTGTTCCAGCGCCTCGCGGCGGCGCGCCGACTGTTCTTCCAGCATGCGCCGACGCAGCTCCGCCTGCTGCTCCACCGACGCCGCATGCGGCACGTTCAACTGGCCGCGCGGCGGGGCCGAGATAAATCCCTGCGCCCGGTCGTCGATGCCGTCGCCATTGCGGTCCGCGCGGCGATCCGGCACGCCCTGCGCATGGTCGGCAATCCCGTCGCCGTTGCGGTCACGCTGCAGCCGGTCGGCGATGCCGTCACCATTGCGGTCGCGCTGGATGCGGTCCGGCACGCCATCCCGGTTCTGATCCCGCTGCAGGCGGTCCGGCACGCCGTCCTGATTCCGGTCGCGCGGCTGGCGGTCGACAAACCCGTCGTGGGTGCGCTCTGTCGTGATGATCCTGTCGTGCGGGCGCGGCTGCATGCCGTCGGCGATGCCGTCGTGATTGCGGTCCGGCGTCTGCAGGCGGTCGGCAACGCCGTCGCGGTTGCGGTCCGGCCCCTGCACGCCATCGGCGATGCCGTCATGGTTCCGGTCGCGCTGCAGGCGGTCGGCGATGCCGTCGGCATTGCGGTCGCCCGGGCGCGCGTTGATGCCGGCCGGCGTCACGGGCACGCCCGGCGGCAGTGTGCGGATATTGTTGGGGAAGACGGTGGCGCGGGGTACGTCGTTCAGCGCCACCGTACGGCGCCCTTCGAAGCGCTCGCGCGGGATCACCGTCAGGCCGTCGCGGCGGCCGTCCGGAGCATGACGGACGGCCTTGTCCGTGCCATAGCGCCAGCCCAGCCGGCGTTCATGGTCGGGCGAGATGCGATAGTGCGGCACGAAGCGGTCGCGCGGCGACAGCGGATACCAGCCCAAGCCGGGCCCGCGGTGGCGGTTGTTGAAGTCGACGGCCCAGCCGGCACCGCCAACCCAGCCCACCAGTGCCGGCGCCCACACGGGACGGCCCGTATGCCGCCCTGGCGCCCAGCACCAGCGCCGGTCGATCAGCACCCAGCGGCCATAGTGGCTCGGCGCGTAGCCCCACGGCGCGTTGTCCACCCACGTCCAACCCCACGGCGACACCCACGTCCAGCGCCCGTCACGATACGGCGCCCAATCCGCGGCCACATTGCGCGGCGCCCACAGCGGACCGTAGTCATTGCTGACGGTCCAGCTGCCGTAGCGGTCCAGTTCTTCGTAGCCCGTCACGTCCGCCGGGACATAGCGGCTGGCAACGGCGGCCTCCTCGCGGCGCTCGCGGTTCTGCACCCACGTATCGAAGCCGTCGCTGCGGATGGCCGACGTGGCGATATCGTCATCGCGTACCTCGGCGCGTTTGCCGCTGCGCAGCGTCAGCGACGTGCCCGCCCCCTCCACCTGCGCCGAACCTTGCAGCGCCGACACCAGCGTCGTATCGGGCGTGCGGTCCGCTTCCACCTTCACCAGGCCCGGCTCCGTCAGCAGCACCCGCGCCTGCGGCGTGTTCAGTTCGAAGCCGCTCAGCATCTCGGCACCGCGCACGCGCACGCTGGCCGTGCCGTAGTGCAGGCGCAGGCGCATCACGTTGTCGTCCAGCTGCTCGAATTCCAGGTCGCTGTCGCCGTCCAGCCGGATGGCGGCCGAGCCCACGCGCACTTCGGCGCGGGCCCCGGTGGCCGTTGTCACGTGATGGTCCGTACTGACGGGCCAGTTCAGCAGCGAGCCCGATTCGGTACCATCCGGCGTGCGCACGGTGACGCTGCCTTCGGCCACGGCAATGCGCCCGACGCGGGCAGGGGGATCGGCCAGCGCCAATGACGAAGCGGCCACGAGCGCGGCCAGCAGCAGGAAATGCAGGATCTTGCGGGGCATGATGTCTCCGGAGCGTTATCTGGTGTTAACGCCTGACGCGGCCGGGCGCCTACCGCCGTTACAATTCTTTGCAGTTCAGGCGTGACCCCGCTTGACGAAAAACAGCGCCGTACCGACCGCCATCAGCAGCCCACCAAACACGCGGTTCTGCGTGCGCATGGCGCGCGCGTCGCGGAAATAGCCCTGCATCGTCGACGCCAGCAGCGCGTAGCCGTGCATGACCGTCATGTCGATCGCCACCATCGTCACGGCCAGAATCAGCAGTTGCGGCAGCACCGGCTGGCTCTGCGTAATAAACTGCGGCAGCACGGCCACCATGAAGATGATGCCCTTGGGATTGGTGGCGTTGGTCAGAAAACCCGTCAGCACGCGGCGACGGGTCGACGGCAATACCGCCTGCCGCGTCACGTCCAGCCCGGCGCCCTCCTGCACCCTGGCGCGCCACTGCGACAGGCCCAGCCAGATCAGGTACAGCGCGCCCACCGTCTTGACGACGTTGAACGCCAGCTCGGAGGCCAGCAGCAACGAGCCGACGCCGGCGCCAGCGATGAACAGCACCAGCAGCAAGCCCAGCTGTAGCCCCATGACGGTCGCGCTGGCCTTGCGCACGCCATACGACAGGCCGTGCGACATCGACAACACGGCGCCCGAACCGGGAGAGATGGCGATGATGATGGCGGAAATGGCAAAGCCGAGCCAGGTGGCAAAACTCATAAATAAATCCCGTGTGAAAACAATAGTTGCAGGGAGAATAAGGACTCACGGTCGCTCCGATCCGGCGCTCCACGCTGCGCCGGTAAGGTAAGATTGCCGCTTCAACCACTTCACTAGAGAGAGCCTCAATGGCCGGAACCAGTCTGCTTGCCCTGATCGACGATATCGCCTCCATTCTCGACGACGTAGCCGCCATGAGCAAGGTAGCCGCGAAAAAAACCGCCGGCGTGCTGGGCGACGATCTGGCGCTGAACGCCCAGCAGGTTTCCGGCGTGAAGGCGGACCGCGAACTGCCCGTGGTCTGGGCCGTGGGCGTCGGCTCCCTCAAGAACAAGGCGATCCTCGTGCCTGCCGCGCTGGCGATCAGCGCGTTCGCGCCGTGGGCCGTCACGCCGTTGCTGATGCTCGGCGGCGCATATCTGTGCTTCGAAGGCTTTGAAAAGCTGGCGCACAAATTCCTGCATAGTAAAGAGGAAGACGAGCAGCACCATGCCGAGCTCGTCGCTGCCGTCGCCAATCCCGAAGTCGACCTGTGCGCGCTGGAAAAGGAAAAGATCAAGGGCGCCATCCGTACCGACTTCATCCTCTCCGCCGAAATCATCGTCATCGCGCTGGGCACGGTGTCGGACGCACCGTTCAGCCAGCAGGTAGCCGTGCTGGTCAGTATTGCCGCCGTGATGACCATTGGCGTGTACGGCATCGTGGCCGGCATCGTCAAGATGGATGACGCCGGTCTGTACCTGAGCCAGCGCGCCGGCAGCGGCATGGGTCTCGTGCGGGGCTTTGGCCGCTTCCTGCTGGCCGCCGCGCCGCAACTGATGAAGCTGCTCTCCGTGCTGGGCACGGTCGCCATGTTCATGGTCGGGGGCGGCATCCTGACGCACGGCCTGCCGTTCCTGCACGACGTCATCCACCACGCTGCCGAGTCCGCTCAGACGATGGGTGGCGCCGGTCCGGTCCTGGCGTGGCTGACACCGCACGTGGCCGACATCGTGGTCGGCGTGCTGACGGGCGCCGTCGTGCTGGCCGTTGTTGCTGCCGCTGGCAAATTGTTGCGCAAATTCAAGACTAAGGCTTAGCTTTTTGCTATGATGCGGGCGCGGCGGTTTGCCGTGCCCCTTCTGGAGAACCCATGCAAAACGTACATCGTCCTACCGCCGCCTTTGTCGGCGCCGCCTGGCTTGCGCTCGTCATCGGTGCCGGCGCCTACTGCTTCGGCCTGTACAACGCCACGATGCCGCTCAACGAAAAAGGCTACTACCTGACCGTACTGCTGTACGGCCTGTTCGGTGCGATCTCGCTGCAGAAATCCGTCCGCGACCGCCTCGAGGGAACGCCCGTGACGAAGATGTACTTCATGCTGTGCTGGATCGCCACGCTGTCCGCGCTGGCGCTGCTGGCCGTCGGCCTCGTCAACGCCACGCTGGCGCTGAGCGAAAAAGGCTTTTATGCGATGGCTTACACGCTCAGCCTGTTCGCTGCCGTCGCCGTGCAGAAGAACGTGCGCGACCTCGCCGCCGCCGAAGGCAGCAAGCCAACCACCCACGCCGAAACGCTGTAATCACTCCGGGCCGCCGCCCGGCGGCCAGAAAATTCTTTTCTGACATCGCGGCCGTTGCAGCGCCGCGATGCTTTCCTCCCGCAGTTGCCCGTCCGCCCTCCCATCCTTGGAATTTTGATCTAAATCAAGGATTTTGCCTGTTGCCCTCCCTAAACTGGTTTCCGTGGTGTATTGCCACGCGGAAAAATCAGGACAGAGCACCATAAGGTGCCGCCCAACACAACAGGCTTAGGAGTTAACCGATGCGCAAGAATTTGCCCGTCACCGACCAGGAGGTGATGCTCGACCCGAACGGGGCGATCGTCTCGAAAACCGACCTGGACGGTAATATCGTGTACGTCAACCCGTACTTCCTGCAGATCAGCGGCTTTACGGAAGAGGAACTGATCGGCGCGCCGCAGAACATTGTGCGCCATCCCGACATGCCGCCGCAGGCGTTTGCCGACCTGTGGCAGTCGATCCGCGCCGGCACGCCGTGGACGGGTCTTGTCAAGAACCGCTGCAAGAACGGCGATTATTACTGGGTCAAGGCGAACGTCACGCCGATCAAGGAAGCCGGCCGCACGGTCGGTTATATGTCGGTACGCACGCGCGCCGACCGCGAGCAGGTCAAGGCCGCCATCGCCGCCTATCGCGCGCTGGCCGAAGGCCGCAAGGACATCGAGATCCGCAACGGCCAGATCATCCGCCGTGGCCTGCCGCATCTGCTGGCGCGCCTGTCGCACGTATCACTGGCAATGCGCATCTGGCTTTCCACCAGCATCGTCAACACGCTGCTGCTGGGCGTGTGCGTTGCCAGCCTGTTCGCCGAAAGCACCACGGGCGCCATCCGCTACGGCATCTTTGGCGCCACATTCGCGGGCCTCCTGATCAACGTCTTCCTGTGGTACACGCTGCGCGTCGGGATGCTGCAGCCGCTGGCGCGCGCGGTCGATGGCGCCCGCCGCATCGCCGCCGGCGACCTGTCCGGCACCTTCGCCACCGACAGCACCGATGAAGCGGGCCAGCTGCTGCGCGCACTGGAACAGATGAACAACAACCTGATCGCGACGATCCGCGACGTGCGCGTCAACGTCGAGACGATGGCCGTGGCCACGCGCCAGATCGCCGCCGGCAATGCCGACCTGTCCGGCCGCACGGAAGCGCAGGCGGCCAGCCTGGAAGAGACGGCGGCATCGGTCGACGAGTTCTCGTCCACCGTCAAGGCCAACGCGGAGAACTCGCTGCAGGCGAACTCGCTGGCCGTCGCCGCATCGGATGTGGCGGTGCAGGGCGGCAGTATCGTCTCCGAGGTGATCGCCACGATGGACGAAATCAACAGCTCGTCGAAACAGATCGTCGACATCATCGGTCTGATCGAAGGCATCGCTTTCCAGACCAATATCCTGGCGCTGAACGCTGCCGTGGAAGCGGCGCGTGCCGGTGAGCAGGGCCGCGGCTTTGCCGTCGTGGCGGGCGAGGTACGCAACCTGGCGCAGCGCTCGTCGGCCGCCGCGAAGGACATCAAGCACCTGATCGACGCCTCCGTGTCGAAAGTGGGGGCAGGGATGGAACGCGCCCACCGCGCCGGCGCCACGATGGAACAGGTGGTCACGTCCGTCCAGCAGGTCACCAGCATCATGCAGGAGATCACGATCGCCTCGCGCGAGCAGAGCGCCGGTGTCGACCAGGTCAACAAGGCCATCGCCCACATGGACCAGGTGACGCAGCAGAACGCGGCGCTGGTCGAGGAAGCCGCAGCCGCGGCCGGCAGCCTGGCCGAGGAAGCGCACGGCCTGACGCAGGCGGTCAGCCTGTTCAATTTCGGTAAAACCCCACCGCGTGCCGTGCCGGCGCGCCATCCTGCGGCCAGGGATGTCAAACGGCTGGCTGCCTGACCCATAAAGAAGAGTGCACATGAACGCCCCCGACCGCAAATTTTCCCCTGCCGCCGTGCAGTTCGACGCCAACGTCATCGCGAAGCTGAGCATGTCCGGCCCGCGCTACACGTCCTATCCCACCGCCGACCGCTTCACGCCGGGCTTCGGCTACGGCAGCTTCCTGGAGGCGCAGGCGGGGCTGAAAATGCGCGGCGGGCGGCGGCCCCTGTCGGTCTACGTGCACGTCCCGTTCTGCAACACCATCTGCTACTACTGCGCCTGCAACAAGGTCGTCACGAAGGATCGCAGCAAGGCCGTCACGTACCTGGCCTACCTGAAGCAGGAAATCGACATGCAGGGCAAGCTGTTCGCCGGCATCAACCGCGTGGAACAGCTGCACTTCGGTGGCGGCACGCCGACGTATCTGTCCGACCTGCAGATGGAGGAACTGATGGCGCACCTGCGCCGCAACTTCGTGTTCGCGCCGGATTCGGAAGGCGAATATTCCATCGAGATCGACCCACGCACGGTGGATGCGGCGCGCGTGCAGTCGCTGCGCAGGCAGGGCTTCAACCGCCTGAGCCTGGGCGTGCAGGATTTCGATCCGGATGTGCAGAAGGCCGTCAACCGCATCCAGCCGGCCGAGGACACGATCGCCATCATGAACGCGGCGCGCGACGCCGGCTTCCGCTCCATCAGCATCGACCTGATTTACGGCCTGCCGATGCAGACGATGGCAACGATGGAGCAGACGCTGTCCAAGGTCATCGTTGCCAATCCCGACCGCATCGCGCTGTACAACTACGCGCACATGCCGCACCTGTTCAAGCCGCAGCGCCGTATTGCGGAGTCGGACCTGCCGACGCCGGACGTCAAGCTGGAGATGCTGGCGCTGTGCATCAGCCGCCTGACCGCCGCCGGCTACATCTACATCGGCATGGACCATTTTGCCAAGCCCGAAGACGATCTCGCCGTGGCGCAGCGCCAGGGGCGCCTGCACCGCAACTTCCAGGGCTACTCGACGCATGCCGAGATGGATCTGGTTGCCGTGGGCGTCTCGGCCATCAGCGCCGTCAATGCCACCTACAGCCAGAACGAAAAGATGCTGGACGACTACTATGCCCGCCTGGACGAGGGCAAGCTGCCCATCGCGCGCGGCTACAAGCTCGATAACGACGACCTGCTGCGCCGCCTCATCATCGGCCGCCTGATGTGCAACTTCGAGCTGTCGATCAGCTCCATCGAGCAGGGCTGGCCCGTGCGCTTCCGCGATTACTTCCGCCAGGAGCTGGAACAGCTGGCCGAATTCATCGACGACGACCTGCTGACGATGGAAGACGACTGGATCACCGTCACGCCGAAAGGGCGCCTGACGATCCGCAACATCTGCATGGTGTTCGACCGCCACCTGCGCGAGTCGCGCCTGCAGGCGGCAAATCTGGCGCAACCGCAGCCGCTGCGCTATTCGAAAACCATTTGAGCCCTGGACGGAAACCAGCGTCATGTCCCTCAACCTGCTTCCCGTGTTCGCCGTCGGCCTGGCCGGCAGCGTGCATTGCGTCGGCATGTGCGGCGGTATCGTGGGCGCGTTGAGCGGCACGGCGCCGCGCCGCGTCATTCCGATTGCCGTCGCCATGCCATTGCCGCAGGTGAGCGAGGGGGCGCTGCGTGTGCTGGCCTATAACGTTGGCCGCATCGGCAGCTACATGGTTGCCGGGGCATTGGCGGCCGGGTTGGTCAACGGTGCGGCCAGCCTGGCGCGCATCGCGCAGTGGCAGGGGTTCGCGTACCTGCTGGCGAACGTCATGCTGGTGGCGCTGGGACTGTATCTGATGGACCTGTGGCGCGGGCTGGCGCAGGTCGAAGCGGCCGGAAACGTCATCTGGCGCCGCGTGCTGCCGCTGCTGAAATACCTGCTGCCGATGGACACGCTGCCGAAGGCATTTGCCCTGGGCGGCCTGTGGGGCTGGGTGCCGTGCGGGATGGTCTACAGCGTGCTGCTGACAGCAATGCTGTCCGGCTCGGCCGCAGGGGGCGCGGCCGTCATGCTGGCGTTTGGCGCGGGTACGCTACCCATGCTGCTGGCGCTGGGCCTGGCCGGTGCGCGGCTGCGCGCCGCGCTGCAGCGGCGCCACGTGCGTATCGGCTGCGGCTTGCTGGTGCTGGCGTTCGGCGTGCTGGGCGTGGTCCGCTATGCCACCGGCCTGCAGCACGGCTGGCTCGACGCACTGTGCGTGGGCATGTCATGAACGCCGTCCTGCAACCGCTGTCGTGCTACCACTGCGGCCTGCCCGTGCCGGTGGACGCATCCTGGCACGTGGCGATCGACGGCGTCGACCACGCGATGTGCTGCCCCGGCTGCGCAGCGGTGGCGCGCACCATCGTCGATATCGGCCAGTCCAGTTACTACCGCGAGCGCACCGGCTTTGCCGCCACCGCCAGCGCGGCAGACCTGGTGCCGCCGGAACTGCGCCTGTATGACAGCGATCCCCGCTTTGCGTTCGACGAGCGCGACCAGGTCGAAGCCGTGCTGCTGGTGGAAGGCATCCGCTGCGCTGCCTGCGTATGGCTGATCGAACACCGGCTGCTCGGCATCGCCGGCGTCACTGCCGCCAGCATGAATGTCGCCACCGAACGGTTGACGGTGCGCTGGACGAGCGCCGTCAAACTGTCGGACCTGTTGCAGGCGCTGCGCTCCATCGGCTACACGGCCTTCCCGTATGACGCCGCGCGCCACACGGAGCAATTGCGCAAGACCAGCCGCACGCTGGGCCGCCAGCTGTTCGTGGCCGGCCTGTCGATGATGCAGGTGATGATGTACGTGGCGCCCGCCTACATGGCCGACGACGGCACGCTGGACGCGGACATGGCGGCGCTGATGCGCTGGGCCAGCCTGCTGCTGACATTACCGGCCGTCGTCTATTCGGCGCAGCCGTTCTTTGCCGGCGCGCTGGCCAGCCTGCGCGCCCGCGTGCTGGGCATGGACGTGCCGGTCGCGCTGGGCATCGCCGCCGCCTTCCTCGGCAGCGTCGTGGCCACGTGGCGCGGCAGCGGCGACGTGTATTTCGATTCCGTCACGATGTTCATCTGCCTGCTGCTGGCCAGCCGCTATCTGGAATTGCTGGCGCGGCGCAAGGCGGTAGGTGCGCTGGCGCGCATGCAGCACGCGCTGCCTGCATCGGCGACACAACTGCACGCCTGGCCCGCGCGCGACACGGCGGTCGTGCCGGCCGCCGCGCTGGTGGCGGGCGACCATATCGCCGTGCGGCCCGGCGAAGCGTTTGCCGCGGACGGTGTCATCGCGGAAGGGCGCACGTCGGTCGACCTGGCGCTGCTGACGGGCGAAAGCGCGCCGCAGCCGAAGGCGCCGGGCGACAGTGTGCCCGGTGGGGCCGTCAACACCAGCGCCGCCGTCGTGCTGCGCGTAACGAAACCCGTGGTGGACAGCACGCTGTCCGGACTACTCAAACTGGTGGAGCACGCGGGGGCGGCCAAGCCGCGCATCGCGCAGTGGGCCGACCGCGCCGCGTCGCGCTTCGTCCTGGCGCTGCTGCTGTTTGCCGTCGCCACCTTTGCCGCCTGGTGCTGGATCGAGCCGGCGCGTGCCTGGCCCGTGGCCATCGCGGTGCTGGTCGTATCGTGCCCGTGCGCGCTGTCGCTGGCGACGCCGTCCGCGCTGGCCGCCGCCACCGACAGCCTGCTGGCAAAGGGAATTCTTGTCGTGCAGCCGCACGTGCTGGAAACGCTGCACCGTGCCACGCACGTCGTCTTCGACAAGACCGGCACGCTCACCGCCGGCAAGCCGGCCGTGCAATCGGTGGCGACGCTGAATGGCATGGATGCCAACACGGCGGCGCAGATTGCCGCCGCGCTGGAAGCCGGCAGCCTGCATCCGCTGGGCCGGGCCATCGTCGCCCATGCCGAACAGCTGCCGCGCCTCGTGTCGTGGCATGCCGACGAGCTACGTGAGCTGCCGGGGCAGGGGCTGGAAGGCACGGTCGCCGGCCAGCGCTACCGGCTTGGCAACGCGGCCTTCGCCGCGGCGCTGGCGGGTGGCGCGCCGCCAGGCAATCACGGGGACGACAACGCCACGCCCGTGTGGCTGGCAACGCAGGGGCGCTGGCTCGCGTGCTTCACCATCAGCGACAGCTTGCGTCCGGATGCGCGCCAGACGGTCGAGCACTTCAAGGCGCAGGGCAAGCAGGTGGTGCTGCTCAGTGGCGACCGCCAGGCGCTGGCCGACGACGTGGCGCGCCAGCTGGGCATCGACAGCGCGCTGGGCGACTGCCTGCCCGAGCACAAGCTGGCGTACGTGCAGCGCTTGCAGGGCGCCGGCGCCGTCGTGGCGATGGTCGGCGACGGCATCAACGACGCGGCGGTGCTGAGCGCGGCCGACGTGTCGTTCGCGATGGGCTCCGGTGCCGCGCTGGCGCAGGTGCATGCGGACACGGTGCTGCTGCATGGTGAATTGAACCTCGTTGCGACCACGGCCGGCACGGCCCGCGCGACGATGCGCGTGATCCGCCAGAACCTGGCGTGGGCCACGCTCTACAACGTCATCGCCATACCCGCGGCGGCGTTCGGGCTGCTGGGGCCATGGCTGTCCGGCGTCGGCATGGCCGTCAGTTCCGCCGTCGTCGTCATCAACGCACTGCGCCTGCGCGCGAGGTAAGCATGGAGTCCTTATATCTGCTGGTCCCGTTGAGCATCGCCCTCGTCTTCGGCGCGCTATGGGTCTTCTTCAAAGCCTCCGACGACGGCCAGTTCGAAGACCTCGAAGGCCCCGCGCTGCGCATCCTGCACGACGACGACTGACGTTTCAACTTCGGGGTCAGGTCCGACATTCGGACATTGTCCGAATGTCGGACCTGACCCCGGGAACTCTATAGGCATAAAGAACTAGGCCTTATGCCATAAGGCTTTCTGCGGCGCCGGCACCACATACCACAAACGATTTTTGACCGCATTAGTTCGTCCCGGCAATTTTTGATCCACATCAAAGTTTTTGGAAGTCCGCTTGCGTAACCTTGAGGCACATCTAACGAAAGTGTTCTCGGGGTCCTCAAATGGAACAACAACTGAACTACAACTACAAGGTCGTGAAGCAGTTCGCGATAGCGACCGTGGTGTGGGGCATCGTCGGCATGCTGGTCGGCGTGATCATCGCCGCGCAGCTGGCGTGGCCCGCACTGAACTTCGATATTCCCTGGCTGACGTATGGCCGCCTGCGGCCGCTGCACACCAATGGCGTCATCTTCGCGTTCGGCATCAGCGGCCTGTTTGCGACGTCGTACTACGTGGTACAGCGCACCTGCCAGGTGCGCCTGTTCTCGGACAAGCTGGCCGCCTTCACGTTCTGGGGCTGGCAGGCGGTGATCCTGTCGGCCGTCGTCACGCTGCCGATGGGTCTTACGCGCGGCAAGGAATACGCGGAACTGGAATGGCCGATCACGACCCTAATCGCCATCGTCTGGGTGTCGTATGCGATCGTTTTCTTCGGCACGATCGTCAAGCGCAAGGTCAAGCACATCTACGTGGCCAACTGGTTCTTCGGCGGCTACATCCTGGCCGTGACGATCCTGCACGTGGTGAACGGCATGAGCATGCCGGCATCGCTGACGAAATCGTATTCGATGTACACCGGCGTGCAGGACGCGATGATCCAGTGGTGGTACGGCCACAATGCCGTGGGCTTCATCCTGACGGCTGGCTACCTGGGCATGGTGTACTACTTCATCCCGAAACAGGCCGAGCGCCCCGTGTATTCGTATCGCCTGTCGATCGTCCACTTCTGGGCGCTGATCTTTACCTATATGTGGGCCGGCCCGCACCATCTGCACTACACGGCGCTGCCTGACTGGACGCAGTCGCTGGGTATGGTGTTCTCGCTGATCCTGCTGGCACCGTCGTGGGGCGGCATGATCAACGGGATCATGACGCTGTCCGGCGCGTGGCACAAGCTGCGCACCGACCCGATCCTGAAACTGATGATCGTCTCGCTGTCGTTCTACGGCATGGCCACGTTCGAAGGCCCGATGATGTCGATCAAAACCGTCAACTCGCTGTCGCACTACACCGACTGGGGCATCGCCCACGTCCATGGCGGCGCGCTGGGCTGGGTGGGCTTCATCACGATGGGTTCCATCTACTACCTGCTGCCACGTCTCGCCGGCCGCGAAAAAATGTACAGCACCCGCCTGATCGACCTGCACTTCTGGGTCGCCACGATCGGCATCGTCCTGTACATCGCCGCGATGTGGATCGCCGGTGTCATGCAGGGCCTGATGTGGCGCGCCGTGAACCCGGACGGCACGCTGACCTACACGTTCGTGGAAAGCGTCAAGGCCACGTATCCGTACTACGTGGTGCGTTTCGTCGGCGGTGCGATGTACCTGACCGGCATGATCATCATGGGCTACAACACCTTCATGACGCTGCGTGGTCGTGAAACGCCGGTGGCCGTCATCCCGCAACTCAAAGCGGCGTAAGGAGAATTGAAATGAGCTTTTCCCATGAGTGGATCGAGAAGAACCCCTGGCTGCTGATCGCCCTCGTCACGCTGGTCGTATCGGTGGGCGGCGCGGTGGAGATCGTGCCGCTGTTCTTCCAGAAGTCGACGACGGAACCCGTGGCCGGCCTGACGCACTACACACCGCTGCGCCTGGCGGGACGCGACATCTACGTGCGCGAAGGCTGCTACGCCTGCCACTCGCAGATGGTGCGCCCGTTCCGCGCCGAGACCGAACGCTATGGCCACTACTCGGTGGCGGGCGAATTCGTCTTTGACCGGCCGTTCCAGTGGGGTTCCAAGCGCACGGGTCCCGACCTGGCGCGCGTGGGTGGCCGCTACAGCGACGAATGGCACCGCACCCACCTGAACAACCCGCGTGACGTGGTGCCGGAATCGAACATGCCGGGCTACCCATGGCTGGCGAAAACGAAGCTGGACGCACCGGGCATCGTGCCGAAGCTGCGCGCGCTGCAGCGCCTGGGAGATGGCTACACGGAAGCGGAGATCGCCGCGGCGCCCGCCGAACTGGCGGACAAGACGGAAGAAGACGCGCTGATCGCCTACCTGCAAGGCCTGGGCACCTTGATCAAGTCGAGGAACTGACATGGCGATCGAACACCTTTTTGACAGCGCCAGCTCCGTGATGACGGTGATTTCGTTCATCACGTTTGCCGGCATCTGGGCCTGGGCCTGGTCCCGCAAGAAACAGGCCGATTTTGCGGAAGCCGCGCAGTTGCCGTTCGCGGACGAGGAGAAACTAGATGTCTGACTTCACCAATAACTTCTGGAACCTGTACATCGTCGTGCTGACGACGCTGGGCGTGCTCGGTTGCGCCGTGCTGCTGTACTCGCAGTCGAAATACAAGGTCGCCAGGCACAATGGCCCCGTGGGCACCACGGGCCACGTATGGGACGAGGACCTGACGGAACTGAACACGCCGATGCCACGCTGGTGGATGTGGATGTTCTACCTGACGATCGTGTTCGGCATCGCCTACCTGTTCCTGTACCCGGGCCTGGGCTCGTACGCCGGCAAGCTGGGCTGGAATTCGACGAAAGAGTACAAGGCCGAACTGGCCAAGGCCGACAGCGAATACGGTCCCCTGTTTGAAAAATACCGTCAGCAGGATCTGAAAGCCGTGGCGGCCGACCCGCAAGCCCACGCCATCGGCGAACGTCTGTTCCTGACCTACTGCGCGCAGTGCCACGGCTCGGACGCGCGCGGCAACAAGGGCTTCCCGAACCTGACGGACAAGGACTGGCTGCACGGCGGCGCGCCCGAAACGATCAAGCAGACGATCATGAACGGCCGCCACGGCGTGATGCCGCCGATGGGCGCCGCGCTGGGGTCGGACAAGGATATCGAGAACGTCGCGCACTACGTACTGAGCCTGTCGGGCAGCGCCGCATCGGATCCGATCAAGAGCGTGTTCGGTAAATCGAAGTTCGGTGCCTGCATGGCCTGCCACGGCGCCGGCGGTGTCGGCAACCAGGCGCTGGGCGCGCCGAACCTGTCGGATAAAACATGGCTGTACGGCGGCAGCGCCGAGACGATCATGGAAACGATCCGCAAGGGCCGCGACAACACGATGCCCGCGTTTGGCGACTTCCTCGGCGAATCGAAGGTGCACGTGCTGTCGGCCTATGTGTGGAGCCTGTCGAACGAGCGCAAGTAAACAAGAGTAAGGCCGCATCATGAATTCCCCAGAACCCCAAGTCATCCGGATGTACGAAGCGCGGCAGGAGATCTATCCGCGCGAAGCCAAGGGACGCTACGCCAGCCTGCGCTGGCTGTGCGTCTGGCTCACACAGCTGGCCTTCTATGGCCTGCCATGGCTGACCTGGAACGGTCGCCAGGCCGTGCTGTTCGATCTCACGACGCGCAAGTTCTATCTGTTTGGCCTGGTGCTCTGGCCGCAGGATTTCATTTACCTGGCCGCGCTGCTGATCATCGCCGCGTGGCTGCTGTTCCTCGTCACCGCGGTGGCCGGGCGCGTCTGGTGCGGCTTCGCCTGCCCGCAGACGGTCTACACGGAGATCTTCCTGTGGATCGAACGCAAGATCGAAGGCCCGCGCAGCGCGCGCATGGCGCTGGCCAGGCAAGGCCCGTCACTGAAGAAGTTTTCGAAAAGGACGGCGAAGCACCTGGCCTGGGGCGCGGTCGCGCTGTGGACCGGCTTTACGTTTGTTGGCTACTTCACGCCCATCAAGGTGCTGGGCGCCGCCACGTTCACGCTGGCCTTCGGCCCATGGGAGTGGTTCTGGGTGCTGTTCTACGCCTTCGCCACGTACGGCAACGCCGGCTGGCTGCGCGAGCAGGTGTGCAAGTACATGTGCCCGTACGCCCGCTTCCAGAGCTCGATGTTCGACCGCGACACGCTGATCGTCACGTACGACGCCAGGCGCGGCGAACCGCGCGGCAAGGTGGCCAAGGATACCGGCAAGAGCGTCAACGGCGGCTCCTGCATCGACTGCACGATGTGCGTGCAGGTGTGCCCGACCGGCATCGACATCCGCAACGGCCTGCAGTACGAATGCATCGGCTGCGCCGCCTGCGTGGACGCCTGCAACAGCGTGATGGACAAGGTGGACCAGCCGCGCGGTCTCATTCGCTACAGCACGGACCGGGCCATGGCGACCGGCATGTCGGCGCAGGACATCCGCCGCCGCGCCATGCGTCCGCGCGTGCTGATCTACTGTGCCGGGCTGCTGATCGTGATCATTGCTGTGGCGAGTTCGCTCGCAATGCGTACGCCGCTCAAGATGGACGTCATCCGCGACCGCGGTTCGATGGGGCGCGAGGTGGACGGCGGCGCGATCGTG
>Ga0308166_1001150_pt1 | contig 29331 bp, 26 predicted proteins | sample PhyCR2_2_FD_202137 | JGI IMG/M metagenome (GOLD analysis project Ga0308166, IMG submission 202137) | Phyllosphere microbial communities from UC Gill Tract Community Farm, Albany, California, United States - DLSLCC.R2 | ecosystem: Host-associated > Plants > Phyllosphere > Unclassified | place... | reverse complement strand
AGTGGAAATTGAAGCGTACATCGATTGGTGCAACACGAATCGGCGCCATAACCTTGTAGCCTGAGCAGGGACTATTATTTAGCTAGTCCAACTTTCGGGACCCAGTTCACTGCGCAAGGCAGTCTTCCGGGGGTATGCAAATCCGTACAATTAGTCCGGGTAGTCGAACTGATACTGACTAAGCCTGTCAGGGTCGAGTCAGTACCTCCGGGGCGGAATTCGAGTGCATACCCGCCGGCCATGGTGGTGAGTCGCCGTATTCAAAGACCAGCAGCCGAAATCATGGAATAGGTCTCGTCCAAAAGTGACAGTTTAGGACTTTGAGATGGATTAGTGCTGGTGCAAGTCGTGGCGAGTAGAGTCTCGTTGCAGCTATCGACAAGAGTAAAGGCAGGTATCTGAGCAATACTCGGATACCTGCCTTTACCAGTGTGGTTATTCGCCGATGTAGAACAGTCGCTTGTTCACGAATTCATCCATACCCAGTGGTCCAAGCTCACGGCCGAAGCCCGAGCGCTTCACACCACCGAAAGGCATTTCTGCACCCTCGGCACTTGGAGTGTTGACGTTGGTCATGCCGGTCTGCAGCTTCTGGGCTACCTTCGAGGCACGCTCCACGTCGGTGGAGTGCACCGAACCGCCAAGACCGTAGATGGTGTCGTTAGCCAAGTCTGCAGCTTCTTCATCGCTGGTCACCTTGTAGACCACTGCTACAGGGCCGAACAGCTCTTCGTAGTAGGCGCGCATGTCCTTGGTGATGCCGGTCAGCACAGCAGGGGAGTAGTAAGCCGAAGGGCCATCGTGCAATACGCCACCGGCGTGCAGGGTTGCACCCTTGGATACTGCATCCTGAACCTGCTCGTGCAGGGACTCTGCTGCCTTGCGGGAAGAAAGTGGTGCGAAGGTTCCTTCTGCTTCTTCCATTGGGTCACCCGGCTTCAAGCCATCGGCACGCTTGGTCAGCTCTGATACGAACTCGTCATAGATGTCTTCCATGACAATCATGCGCTTGTTCGAGTTACATGCCTGACCGGTGTTATCGATGCGGTAGCCCCACGCGGTATCAACGATTGCCGGAACATCATCCGAGTCGAGAACGACGAATGGATCCGAGCCACCTAACTCCAGTACAGCCTTCTTCAGGTTGCGGCCAGCCTGCTCACCAATGATGGCGCCAGCGCGTTCGGAACCAGTCAAGGAAACACCCTGGATGCGGGTATCAGCGATGATGGTGGAAATCTGGTCATGGGTAGCGAAGACGTTGTTGTAAGCGCCTGCTGGGACGCCAGCTTCATCCATGATTTCCTGAATAGCCAAGGCCGAACGTGGGCAAGACTCAGCGTGCTTCAAGATGATGGTATTGCCCAGCATCAAGTTAGGTGCTGCGAAGCGAGCAACCTGGTACAGCGGGAAGTTCCAAGGCATGATGCCAAGCAATGGACCAACTGGGCGCTTCTGCACGACAGCCTTGCCGCCGGAGAAGGACTTGATTTCCTGATCCGCAGCTAAGGTAGGGCCCTCGCTTGCGAAGTATTCAAAGATTTCCTGGCAGTACTGCGCTTCGCCTACTGCTTCAGAAACGGGCTTACCCATTTCCGTGGTCATGATCTTGCCAAGTTCATCCGCACGTTCGGCGAAGAGTGCTCCGACTTTGGAGACAATCTTTGCGCGTTCGTTGATGTCTACGTCCTGCCATGCCTCGTAGGCAGACTGGGCGGCAGCTAGTGCCTGCTCAACTTGCTCGTCGGTTGCTGAAGCGAATTCTTCGACAACCTCGCCGGTAGCAGGGTTCAAAACCTTATAAGTTGTGGCGCTCATCAATGCTCCTCTCGTTAATGCAGATTGGTCAGCGTAAGCCTGTAACTTGACGCTATCGGACTTCACTCGATAAATGAATGTAATTCACTTCATTCCGCGTCTACTCTGAGCTTATCCTCAGATTCGTGTTTGAGCCACTATGAAGAAGCAAATTTTGAACGGTGGGAAATAACGTGCTTATTGACCACCAAGAAAGGGCCGTGGTCTGCCCAGGGAACCTAGGAAACCGCGGCCGCAGACTGATCCTCTTGGTCAGCGGCGAGAGGGGTACTAGCTGATAGCTGAGGCACGCCACCAGTCGATGCCCGCATCACCCTGAGCGATCTCTGCGATGCTGGAAAGTTCAGCTTGCGTGAACTCCAGATTCTTCAGAGCACCCAAGTTCTCATCGAGCTGCTTAGTTGAAGAAGCGCCAATGAGCACCGACGTTGCAGCGCCATCGCGCAACAACCAAGCCAGAGACATCTGTGCTAGTGACTGCTCGCGCTGCTGTGCAATCTCGTTCAAGCGACGCACCTTGGTGAGGTTTTCTTCGGTGAGCTGGCTTTCCAAAGAACGCCGGCCACCTTGACGCTCAACATCGGTGGTGGACAGATACTTATCGGTCAGCAGACCTTGTGCCAACGGAGTGAACGCAATCGCACCCATATTCTCCTTCTGCAAAGTCTGCAGCAGGCCATGCTCAACCCAAGGATTGAGAATGTTGTATGAAGGCTGGTGGATGACGAGTGGCGTGCCCAAGTCATCGGCAATTGCCTTGGCTTCAGCGGTACGTTCTGCAGAGTATGAGGAAATGCCGACATAGGTGGCCTTGCCCTGGCGGACCAAGGTATCCAGAGCGCCGATGGTTTCCTCTATGGGAGTGTCTGGATCAAAACGGTGCGAGTAGAAGATGTCAACGTAGTCCAAACCCATCTTCTCCAAGGAGGCCTCGCACGACGCGAGCAGATACTTACGCGAACCGAAAGTACCGTAAGGACCTGGCCACATGTTGTAGCCAGCCTTGGATGAGATCAGCAGTTCGTTGCGGTAGGCCTTGAAGTCCTTGCGCATCATGCGCCCGAAGTTCTCTTCTGCCGAGCCAGCTGGAGGCCCATAATTATTGGCTAGATCAAAGTGGTTGATTCCGTGGTCAAAGGCATGACGGAGAATTTCGCGCTGGGAATCAAAAGGGCGGTTATCACCGAAATTCCACCACAGCCCTAACGACAATGGTGGAAGGCGTAAACCTGACTCGCCCACACGGCGGTAACCGAAATGCTCATACCTGTCGGCGGCAGCGGTGTAGGGGCGGTGCAATTCGTTGACGGCCGGGATTCGCTCGTATTCCACGGGACACCTTTCTGTCAGCGTCGATGCTGACGGGGTGGATGACGGAGGGTCTTCCACTTCAGAATATGGCAAGCGACCTGAGTCGCACGATACCTGCTGGTAAATCTGCTAAATGCGTAACGCGCATGCTGGTGGGCAGACGAGCCCAGGTAGGCGCAGCTTAAATAGAAGAACCGATCCAGCAGGCCAAGGAGGTAACGCCTGTGTGGATCGGTTCTTCTAAATCACTCGCACCTTAAGAAGGTAATCACCACACTAGGAGCCGAGTCTTGAAACAAGCTGAGTGCTAAGTGTGTGCTCACTCAAGATGCATAGTGATTAGTAATTTGAAGGTGGGTCAGAAGCCGGGAAGGATTCGTCTTCCCATTCTTCGACAAGCGCTTCATCGTGCTCGTCATGACGTTTCTTTTCTTCGTCAGCTGCGAGCTGTTGCTCGTCGGTTAGTTTCTCGCTCATAGTATTCCCCCTTTTTCTACTTGGATGGTCTGCCGTGATCGGTGGCCTTGGCCTGTTCACGTACTGTCAGTCTTCACCTAATGCACGGCATTGTCGATAGCTTGTACGGAACTCGGATTTCGCCATCCTCGCTTCGAAGGGATTTAATCAAAGACATGCCAATGATCAATAATCCTGTCGACGGTTCAGATATCTTCTTTGATGATGATGGTGCAGGCGGAGAGCCAATTCTCTTCTTACATGGCTCTGCTTTGTCTCGCTCTATCTGGCGGGGACTGGGGTACACCAAAGCTCTGGGCGAAGATCATCGAACTATCCGCATGGACCTGCGTGGACATGGGAAATCTTCCAAGTCTCATGACGTTGCTGATTACACGATGGACAAGGTCATCAGCGACATCCAAGCAGTACTTCAACATCTCAACGTTGATCGAGTACATGTTGTTGGCTATTCATTTGGTGCGCGTACCGGAATGCACCTGGCCATGACCCACCCTGAACAAGTTATTTCATTGATCATGCTTGGTGGCACTTTCGAAATTACCGAAGGGGAGATCGGCAAACTCTTCTTTCCTGGATACCTTGAAACCCTGCGTCGCGGAGATATTGAAGGATTTGTTACTGGCCAAGAAACCAACGGCAAGCTGGATCCTGCCACAAGGCTGGCATTCAAATCCAACGATCCACTGGCCCTCGCCGCATATTATGAAGCAGCCGAAACAGTACAAAATGTTGAGCTGAGCGAACTGGCCAAAATTAGGATTCCCACGCTGTTGCTGATCGGCACTCGGGATCAACCCCGCTTTGACCAAAACAAAATCATGGTCCACACGTTACCCAATGCGCGCATGGTGGCCCTGCCCGGGCGCACCCATGGCGGAACCTTGTTCCCGATTGATCCGATCATCTCTGCCATTCGATCCTTCTGGTCTGGGCGAAGCGTATGAGCGATGGTGGCTTTGATCTTGAACGGATCTCTTCGGGTCTGGCCTTCGGTCCGAGCCGCAATGAGCTGTTTGACGCCCTAGCAAACAACCCTTCTGGACCACTAGTCATTCAAGCACCGCCGGGCTCCGGTAAAACCACCATCGTTCCGCCAACGGTAGCCAATGCACTAGATCAGGCAGGGCTGAACGGAAAGATAATCGTCACCCAGCCTCGCCGTGTGGCGGCCCGTGCAGCGGCTCGACGCTTAGCGCAGTTGGACGGAACCGCTCTGGGTGAGCGGGTGGGCTTTGCCGTACGTGGAGAACGAAAAAGTTCGGCCAACACCCGCGTTGAATTTGTGACCGCCGGCTTGATGCTGCGCAGGTTGCTGGCGGATCCAGATCTGGCCGGCGTCAGCGCGGTCATTATCGATGAAGTCCATGAACGCTCGATTGATACCGACCTTCTTTTGGCGATGGTGAATCAAGTCAGTCAATTGCGTGATGACCTCTCACTGATTCTGATGAGCGCCACCTTGCATGCCCAAGAACTTGCACAGTTTCTAACCCGTGAGGCTGCGGCTCCGGTGCTCAGCGCGCGCACCGCACAGTATGAGGTCGCCGAAAGCTTTGATAGCTTTTCATCGGCTCGCACCAATGAGTTTGGGCTCAAAGACGAGTACCTTCGACATGTGGCCAGCGTGAGCCTGCAGCACTCCGCGGCCGTAAATGCACACAGTGATGAACCGGTTGACACCTTGGTTTTCCTTCCCGGCGTGCGCGAAGTAGAACGTGTCTGCGCTCAAATTTCGGCCAGTGGCGTCACCGCCTTGGCCTTGCACTCGCAAATATCTTCGGCGCAGCAGGACTCGATACTCAGTGTGCCGGAGCTGGGCAGTGAACCACGAATTATCGTCGCAACGTCCATTGCTGAATCTTCCTTGACCGTCCCTAGAGTTCACCTTGTTATTGATGCGGGCTATGCCCGCGAACCACGCCGGGATAACGCCAGAGGAATGTCCGGGCTCGTGACCGTGGTGGCCAGCCGTGCCGCCGCAACGCAGCGTGCTGGCCGTGCTGGACGACTTGGCCCTGGACGTGTTGTGCGTACCTTAGATCTAAAGTCGTTTGCCGCCGCGGCAGAATTCTCAACCCCGGAAATTCGAACCGGTGATCTGGTCTCAGCGGGGCTGGCAATGGCGGTCTGGGGAACACCACGTGGTGCGGGACTAGATCTTTGGGATGCGCCGCCAGCATCCACCATGGCTAGTGACGAGCAGGTGCTCAAGAGCCTTGGTGCCGTGGATGATTCTGGGTACATCACCGCCCAAGGTGAGCAGATGGCCAAGATTCCCACGGACCCTCGAACTGCTCGCGCACTACTCGACGGTGCACAAATCTACGGCCCCCGAGCAGCTTCTGAAGTTGTGGCTCTCTTAGCGAGCTCTGAGCGAATCGCCAGCGCGGATCTACACGAGTTGGAATCGGCAGTACGGCGCAGTTCGCATCCTGGGAACCGTGCCTGGAAGCAAGAAGCCGCGCGACTTGAACGACTGCTAGAACTGCACACTGACGCTTCCTTAGCTAAGCAGCAACCGGCTGGCACAGAGCGCGATGCGCTGGCCGGTGTCAGCGCTTTGGCCTACCCACAATGGGTGGCGCGTAAGGTCAGCCACGATGAATATCTATTGGCGTCAGGCACTCGTGCCACGTTGCCGAGAAATAGCCCGTTGGCCCATGAAGAGTACGTGGCTGTAGTCGAGGTTGCCCGTGCTGGGTCTAAAGCAATGATCCGACGTGCCGTCGGTATTGAGCTGCAGACAGCCATGGAGCTTCTTCCGCAGCTACACAAGAGCGTTGAAACTGCCGAATTTATCGAGGGGAAGATTAGCGCACGAAAGATAGAAAACTTTGGCGCCATCGAGTTAGCTTCCCATCCGATCAAAGCCACTGAAGAGCTCGGTATGAAAGCTGTTGAGTCAGCAATTCAAGACCAAGGGATGGCCTTCTTCGGTGAACATGAAAACTTTGATGCTCTGCGTCGGCGAATGGCTGTGGCCTACCGTTTGCTCGGCGAACCCTTTGTTGCCGTGGATAATCAATCGCTAAGTAATGATGCACAGAACTGGTTGCAACCTGTTCTGCGTCAGGTAGCCAACGGAAAGAACGTGGCCAAGGTTGATCTGTACTCTGCACTGCGCAACTTGCTGCCCTGGGAGCACGCTCACGACTTTGATTCCTTAGTACCGCAACGTCTAGAAGTTCCATCAGGATCAAAGATTGTTGTTACCTATCCACCGGTAGGGGACAGTGGCCCGGCGGTGGTCGCGGTGAAATTGCAAGAGTGCTTTGGACTGGATAAATCCCCGCGTTTAGTTAGGGACAAGCTCCCGGTACAGTTCCATCTACTCTCGCCGGGCGGTTTTCCGCTGGCAGTGACGGAAGACCTCGTGAGCTTCTTTAACGGTCCTTACGCGCAGGTTCGTTCCGAGATGCGTGGGCGTTATCCGAAGCATCCATGGCCGGAGAATCCGTGGGAGCATGTGGCTACGGCCAAGACAAAAAATAGATTAAATCGTCAGTAGCGATGAACAAAACGTTGGGGACCAGTTCAATGTGAACTGGTCCCCAACGTACTGACTACGTGTGTGCTTTAGTCATTAGGCGAAAGCTGAAATGCCAGTGATATCGCGTCCCATAATCAAGGCCTGAACGGTTTCAGTGCCTTCATAGGTATGGATTGCTTCAATATCGGCAAAGTGTCGCGCTACGCGGTTGCTGGTCAGAATACCGTTGCCGCCGAGCAAGTCACGAGCGTTAGAAGCGATGGCACGAGCGGTACGGGTAGCGGTGTACTTGGCCAAAGAGGCCTGCGGGCCGGTGAGCTCGCCAGTGGTTTCTCGCTTAGTTGCCTGCATGACCAACACCTGAATGGACGCCAGCTCGGACTGCATGCGAGCCAAACGCTCCTGCACAATCTGGCTTGCGGCAAGCGGGCGGCCAAACTGCACGCGCTGCTTGGCGTAGTTCACTGCCGACTCATAGCAGGCAGTGGCATGTCCCACCGCGGACCAGGCAACGCCCAGACGAGTAGCGAACAGTACGCGTGAGGTGTCCTTAAAGCTTGTAGCTTCCGGCAGGACATCTCCGTCGGGAACAAAGACGTTTTCCATGCGAATGTGTGCCTGCCAGATGGCACGCAGGGAGAGCTTATTGGCAATGGTCGTTGCGCTGTAGCCTTCGGCATCCTGATGGACAACAAAACCGCGGACCTTGCCTTCATCATCGCGTGCCCACACGATGGAGACGCCACCAATCGAGCCGTTGCCGATCCATTTCTTTTCACCGCTGATCCGGTAGCCACCCTCAACCTTGGTTGCTCGGGTTTCTAGCGACACCGAGTCAGAACCGTGGGTCGGTTCGGTCAGCGCAAATGCGCCGGGTAGCTCGCCGGCGAGCATTGGCAAACCATACTTCTGAATTTGTTCTGGGCTACCGCAGTACAGCACTGAGCGCACCGCAAGTCCACCCTGGACACCAACAATGGTGGCCACCGACCCATCGCCGCGGGCCATTTCCATGTTGACCAAACCGGCCGCCAGCGGACTCATTTTTTCGTGGGAGTCTAAGTTCAAGCCGTCACGAAGCAGATCCAGTTCGCCTAGCTTCTTGATCAGGTGCAGCGGGTACTCTGCCTTGTCCCAGTATTCATGAATGTCTGCCTTGACTTCATCCAAGATGAATTTACGTGCCTTAGCGCGCCAAGCGTTGTCAGCGGCATCCACATCAGCGAAGACTCCGGTGGGGTCAATGTTGACGTCATCTGCCCACAAATCGTAATCAGGCTCAACAACTCCGGTGGGAAATTCCATACCGGTTGACTGCTCTGTCATCTCAGGCGCTCCAAAATTGGCTAGAGGGAAAAGGTTTCACCTCAAGCCTAGTGAAACTCGGTGTCATGTCAAGAAACTAGGTTTCAAAACGCGGGGGCTTTGTTAGCCTCGTTCTTTGAGCGCTGCCGAGACCGCTTGCAAGATGGACTGCTCGTCGGCGCCTGGATCCAACACTGATACAACAACGGTGGGGGCTGGCGAAGCTGTGACCGATTCGCTACCTTCAGAACCCAATAAGTCGGCAAAGCGCCCTAGGAACAACCGGACATCATGTGCCAGTTTGCCTCGGTCGGTGCTGGTGGGGTCCTTGATCCAGCCGCGCAGGTGATCATTGTGAATTGCTACCAGCCCTGCGCTGACGCCCAAGCACAGAGCCTTTTCCGAGGCGGTGTTGGTCAATCCGCGTCGGGAGAGGAAGTCGTAAAAAGCGCGTTCGTAGCGATGGGTAGAAACCAGCTCTCGTTCACGCAACGAGGAAACAGAGGACAGCAGCTTATGGCGCAGCTGAGCTCCTTCTGGATTAACCGTGTACTGATCAAAAACTACATGGGCCGCATCAACAAGGGTCGAAATTGCGTCCACGGATGAGGCAGCCAGAGTTGTCTGAACGTGGGTGATGATCATTTCTTGGTCGGCAAATACCATGTTCTCTTTGGAGCCAAAACGGCGGAAGAAAGTAGAACGTGAGATCCCTGCGGCGGTTGCCAGCTCATCAACACTTGTGGCGTCAAAGCCTTGTGAAATTAGCAAATCAAGTGCGGCCGGAGGTACAGCGGAAGAAGCGATCATGATTTACGAATTTAGCACGAAACTTGTTTACAGAATCCTGAGAACAGACAAGCGCGCCGTCGAAATGATTGTGAACCACACCCGCCATGACTACGCTGAACAGTAACGCGTTCTTTTATGGAACGCTTTTTGTTCACAACGGAAAGAGAAGTGAGGGCCCATGGGAATCTCGATCGCAAACGCCGCACTACGATTGGTCAGTGGCGCATTCATTCTCAACAGCGGCATCAACAAGCTGCGCATTGATGAAGCTAGCGCAGCCGGTCTGCAGCAGATGGCCTCCAACGGTGTGCCTCAGCTAGCCGAACTAGAACCAAGTGTCTTTGGCAAGGTTGTTTCCATCTCGGAAATCTCACTGGGTAGCGCACTGTTGCTGCCACTGGTGCCATCACGTTTGGCGGGTCTAGGACTGGGTGCATTCTCTGCAGTTCTACTCTCCTCCTACCTACGTACCCCAGGTATGACCGAATCTGATGGCGTACGTCCAACTGCAGACGGCACCGCGTTGGCCAAGGACTTCTGGCTTGCAGGTATCGCAGCTGCATTGATCTTTGCTCGTAAGGGCGCTAAGAAGGTCAAGAAAGACAAATAGCATTGCGCCGTTGCTGACTCTCAAAGTTCACCAGCGGTAAGTTGAGCCTGAAGGCTGGCGTTGTTAGTGGTTAGATTTGGAACACAAGCTAAGAGGAGAACCAATGGGTTTCTTAGATGATGCAAAGAAGAAGCTGGGCGAAGCAGTCGAGAGCGCAAAAGAGTTCGCCGGTGAAGCCACCGAGAACATCAAAGACTTTGCTGCTGATGCTCAAGAGAAAATTGGCGAAAAGGTCGATGAGTTCAAGGGTGACAACACCGACGGCCCTTCGGACAAGGTCTAATTAGCACAGAGAAACGCCCTTGCGAATGACGATTGATCGTTAATCGCAAGGGCGTTTTTCGTGCCTACGGGCAGCAGGCCTTGAAGCTAGGCTTTCTTGCCAGGGCTGAGGAATGCTGCCACGATCACGGCGGCGACAGCGACAAATCCGGGTAGCAACAGTGCCTGACCCAGACCAACCGATGTTGCTTCCATCAGCGTTGCTGGATCTTTAGATCCGGCCTTTTCGATCTGTGCCTGGACACGAGAATCCATCATCACCGCGATCAATGCTGAACCCAGCACCGAACCGATCTGACGGGTGGTGTTGTAGATACCGGAGCCGGCTCCGGCGTCGCGTGGAGTGAGGTCGCGGGTGGCAGCCAAGGAGAGCGACGGCCAAATCATCGCAGAGCCAACGCCCTGAACGGCCGAAGGAATCAGCAACGTCCACAGCGGAATCTCGGCGTGCATCATGAACGCATAAACCACCGTGGCGCCACCAAAGAGTATGAAGCCCGGAACTGCGAGTTTGCGTGGGCTGAGCTTGTTGACCATCTTGCCCAAGCGTGGGGCGATGAAAATACCAACCACGGCCATAGGTGAAATCATCAGCGCAGACTCGGTAGGAGTCAGTCCACGAACGTTCTGCAAGAAGAAGACCATTGGCAAGCTCATGGTGGCGATAGTGACGCCCATGGCTGCGATGGCAACGTTGGCCAGCGAAAAGTTGCGGACCTTGAATAGACGCAGCGGAACCAGTGGCTCAGATTTGGTTTTGTTCTGCCACCACACAAAAACGGCCATCAGTAGGATGCCGGCAATGATTAGGTGCCATGAGGAAATTGGGCCAATGAATGGCTCCCAGTTCGAGGACTGGCCTTCCTGAATACCAAAGACTAGGCAGAACATCGCCACTGCCGAGAGCGCAACACCCAGCCAGTCAAAGGAGTGGGCCTGCGGGGCCAAACGTGGAACAAACTTGAAGACCATGACCAAGCTGACTACAGCAATAGGCAGGTTGATGAAGAAGATCCATTCCCAGCCCACGGAGTCAACTAATAGGCCGCCGGCGATAGGCCCGATCAGCGAGGCAATACCTGCAACGGCGCCCCACAGTCCCATGGCAGCACCGCGGTGCTGGTAAGGGAACAGACGGGTAATCATGGTCATCGCCTGAGGCGAGATCATCGCTGCACCCAAGCCCTGAACCGCGCGGGCTGCAACCAATGAGCCCAGCGAATCAGACAGGCCACACCACAGTGAAGCCAAGGAGAAGATGACCATACCGATGAGGTAGATATTGCGTGGTCCAAAGCGGTCGCCAAGGCGTCCAGTGACCAGTAGCGGCACTGCAAAGGTGAGCAGGTAGGCGCTGTTGACCCACAAGATGCTGGATATGTCAGCATCCAAAGAAGTCATGATGGAAGGCATCGCTGTGGAGACAATCGTGGTGTCCAACAGGATTATGAAGAAGCCGATGACTAATGCCCAGAGGGCACGCCACGCGGCTTTCTTATCAAAGTCAGTATTAGGGTTCGCAGTTTCAGGCACTGGTCAAGGTTAGTGCCTGATTGCCGACAAAGGAATCAATAGTTAGCCTATGAGGGCGAATCAGTCGAAACTCACATCACCTGAAATGCGAGTCTCCACATCGCCACTGACCCACACACCTTTTTCGGTGGCTTCGATATGCAAGATCGCGCCACGACCAACTCGGGTTCCCTGGCGTACGGTGTATCGCTGCGGAGCGTAACCGGACTGAGTCAGCCAAATGCCGAAGGCCGCGTTCAGTGAACCGGTGGCTGGATCTTCTGGCACCGCTTCTCCCGAGACAAAGGCGCGTACCTCGAAGTCGGCAGGCGGTTGCAGAACTACCGAGCCAAAGCGTTCTTCGGAACGTTCAAGGTCGGAGAAATCTAGGGGACGAAGTTCTTCTCGGGTTCCAGAAACCCGGGGGAGTACTGAACCACGTGGCTGCCAGACGCCGTGAGAAACACTGGACGCCGTATAAGGTCCGATGACTCCAACTTCAAGCCCTTGCAGGGCTTCGTAGTCCGGTTCAATCCCCAGAACGATATCTGCATCGCGCAGAACGAGACCCGCAGGATGTGGACCGTTGACCAGCCACTGGTGGTCAACCACGTCGTCCTCGTGAATGCCCAGGCCACTAATGGCCCATTGCAGGACATCAGGTTCCAAAGGGCCTGAACGAGTCAGTGGAGGAGCTAAGAAGGCCAGGCGACGTGAATGGCTGTCGGTGCTTTCGCGTTCTACGCGGACCGGAACCAATCCTGCTTCGCACTGTTGAATGAGATTTCCGCCCGGGCCGGGGACTCCGCCTGACTCTAACCAAGCATGCGCCGCACCCAAGGTGGGATGCCCGGCGAAGGGCAGCTCGGTACTCGGAGTGAAAATACGGATTGCGTAGTCGGCATCTTCGGAAGTGGGCTCAACAAAAAATACCGTTTCGGCAAGGTTCAGCCACTGGGCGAAATGTTGCATCTGGTCATCAGTGAGTTGATCAGCGTCGAATACGACTCCTAGCCCATTGCCATTAAAAGCAGTGGGCGCGAAGACATCAACCTGCTGATAAGCAAATGTTCGGCTCATACTTAGCATGGTGGCACATTAATCCTCAGGTTGATCGGGTGTTACGCGCAGGGCCTAGCAAAACGTAATCAAGAGATCCATGCTTAGTCCTCATGCGGTATCCGGCACCGCCAGCACCAAATCCACAACGGGTACTGTGAGCAAAACCGCTGAAAAATAACGGCCTAGACAAGGATTCAACAAGTTTCTGCACAGCATTTTTCTAGTGCCTTGTGCCATCCTTAAAACATGTCACCTACCCCCGTTGAACCTATAGACGATACGGTCGAGGAAGTTATAAAAGTTTCAAGCTTTCTTCCTGAGTCCATGCAATTCTGGGCTGTCGTTCTGGCCGGTGCAGTCGTTGCCGCGCTCTTAGCCTTCGCCTTTAGTACCGTTGCGCGGCGCATGCTCAAACGCATCGGTGTAGAAGAAGCCGATGTTCGCGCTACCCGACTTCCCTTCTTTGGATTGGTCACCTCAATCATCGCCAAGTCGGCCTTTGCCCTCTTCTACCGGGACCGTTCTTGGTACAACCCGTGGCAGTTTGTCATCCTGATCATCCTGGTAATCTTCCTGACGTGGTTCATCATCAAGCTGGTGCGCGTTGTCGAATCAGGCATGATGCTGCGGTTCGAATCAAAGTTTGGTCCTGGGCGTCGTTTGGCCAAGGTGCAAACTCAGGTGGGGTTGATGCGCCGCGTGCTCATCGCCGTATTGTGCATCCTCGCAGTAGCCGCCGTGCTGTTGACCATCGAGCAAGTCAGGGCCCTGGGCGCAGGACTTTTGGCCTCAGCTGGTCTGGCCTCGGTAGTTGTCGGTTTGGCTGTGCAATCAACGCTGGCCAATGTGTTTGCCGGGCTGCAAGTTGCCTTCACCGATTCAATCCGAGTGGATGACACCGTGGTGGTTGAGGGGGAGCGTGGCTCGGTTGAAGAAATCACCCTGTCCTATGTGGTGGTCCTACTGTTGGACGGTCGCCGAATGATTCTGCCCTCCACGTATTTCACCACCACACCGTTTGAGAACTGGTCACGTCGCAGCACTGAAATTTCTGGCAACGTCGCGTTGCAACTGAAACTTAATGCGCCGGTGGCCTACCTGCGCGAGCGCACCACCGAGCTACTTGAAGCGTCGGACTGGTGGGATGGCCGAGAAAATGAGCTTCTGGTGACGGATGTTCAGAATGGTCTACAGACCGTGACCATCTACCTCTCCTCACGAAATGCCGGAGACCTGTGGAGTCTGCGCAATATGATCCGCGAAAAGCTTTTGGGCGAGCTACTAGAAAGCTACCCGGAGTGCCTACCCGATCCTCGGATGGTTCCCGGCAACACCGTCTGATCCTGAAGTAAGAGCGTAATTAAGCAATTGACCCCCAACACCACATTAGGTGTTGGGGGTCAATTGCGTTCAGTGTGATTTAGAGGCGAAGAGCTGCCGGGCCATAGTCGTCGTAACGTTGCTGTCTGGCGGTGGCCTCGCGCAGGGCGGAAATCAAAGACTCGGCCTTGTCGATGAGGTCCTGAATCAGTTCATCATCGCGTTCCACCCAGAGGTACTCGGGCACATCACGCAACGGAATAAAATCCTGATGTTCTTCCCAAACGAATAGCGTGCGTTCTGCGCCAATAACGTGCTGCTGCCACAGAATCTGGCGCAGGTAGTTCTTGGGGATCTTTTTGAATGGCTTATTGGTGGTCTTGATTTCTGCCAAGACCGGAGCGCCCGAAGCATCAAAACCCAGTCCGTCGGGAGTGGCTAGATGCAGTCGAGAAGCTTGGGAGTGGAAAAGCTGGGACGACGGGAAAATATTGAAGTTTTCTTGCACCCACGCGGCGATGACTGGCTCGCGCTTACGGCCATGGTCGGTGTAGGGATTACCGGAAAAACCGTTGCCGTAGAGCTTGTCCCACGCGGCATTCTTGATGGACTTCTCAGTGGAAAGTTTGGCCACGTCGGTGGCGGTGATGCCCTGCGCTCGTGCCCGCAGCCATTCAATACGATTAGTTGAATCAGCGAGGACGCGTTGGAAACATTCATGTTCAACGCCGGGCACAGTTATCACCTGATCTATTCTTCCCCATAAACCCAGAAGAACCGTGCATCTGCAGCTACTGAACTAGGTGAGACTAGTCGCTGGCACGGGCGATAGCAGTCAAAAGCTGAGGCAAAGTAGGAGTATTACTGGCGCGGAATTTTTCCGTGTCGCCCTGCAGCAAGCGAATCATTGGCGTGCTGGTGACTCCCAGGTCCTCGCCGCGTTGAACTTGCTCCACCACATTGACTTCTTCTACTTCTAAATCAGGAAGTAGTTCTTGGGCTCTAGCTACAGTCTGGCGAGTGCGAACGCAGGGGGCGCAAAAGGGCTGCGTGTACAGTTCCAATTTCATTAGTTGCTCTAGAACTCCTGTAGTACTGGTTCAAGTCAGAATCGCTCCTACTGCGGGATGAACCCTGCTCGCAGCTACTTCGGCCCGTGCACCGATGTGCAAGCAGACCAATATTGAAAACATTGAATCATGCTTGAAAATTCCATAGATCATCCACCCGTACTCAATGCACAGGACCTACGCCGTAGTTTCGGCTCCACCACCGCGCTCAATGGCGTAAATCTGAAAATCTCCCTCGGAGAATCACTGGCAATTATGGGTCCGTCAGGTTCCGGCAAATCAACTTTGCTTCACGCGCTGGCAGGCATTGAACTGCCAGACTCGGGAAGTCTAATCTTGGACCTTCCCGGACAAGCACGAGTAGATCTGCAACAGCTCAATGACAAAGCTCGAACCAAACTGCGCCGCCAGTCCTTCGGATTCGTTTTCCAAGCAGGACTGCTAATCCCAGAGCTTACTGCCGAAGAGAACGTGGCAATGGCTTTGATGATCAACGGAACCTCGCGTCAAACTGCGATGATGCAGGCAGGCCGAGTCTTGGCTGCGTTAGGTCTTGCTGGAATGGAGCAACGTCGAATAGGCCAGCTCTCTGGCGGACAGATGCAGAGAGTAGCGATTGCCCGTGCGCAGGTCACTGGTGCCATGGTTGTTTTTGCCGACGAACCTACCGGCGCTTTGGACTCAACTACCGGTGCCGAAGTACTAGACGTGTTGCTCGCTTGCACCGTGGGTGCGGGAAAGTCATTGGTCATGGTGACCCATGACCCGTCGGTAGCTGAGCGTTGTGACCGCGTTGTAAAACTCAGCGACGGGAACCTGATCAGTGACAGCTCTCGAAGCAGCAGTACCGTCGGAGGCCAAGCCCGATGAATTTACTGCACCTAGCGTGGTTGCTCTCACGTCCTTCCAAGGCTCGATTGGCACCACAGATTCTCACCGCCAGTGCCTACGCCATGGTCAGCACAATTCTGCTGATCGTTTTAGGCGGGGCGCACTCGTTCACCAGCTTTGAAGGTGAAGCCCAAGGAACCTATCTGCCCTTGGCGGCAACCGCGGTTGTACTTTTGGTGGTTCCGCTTTTAGTGCTCGGTTCGGCTGCCGCTAGATTATCTGCGCGAGCCAACGACCGCGCACTGTCGTCACTGCGTTTGCTCGGTGGCACCGGAATGCAGATTCGCGTGGTGACCGTGATTCAGGCGGCCGCAACGGCATTGGCTGGTGCGCTCGTAGGACTAGTTCTGTACTTGGCTTGTGCCCCACTGGCATCGTTGATTCCATTCCAAGGTGCACCTATTGGTAGGGCCATCTACCTGCCAATGTGGATCGTGGCAGTAGCAGTATTCGCTGTTGTTCTTCTTTCGGCCATTAGTGCAGCTGCCGGCCTTCGCAAGTTGGTCATCTCACCCTTAGCAGTGGCTACGCGTAGAACGGTGCCGGTACCGAGCTGGGTCCGTGCCCTGATTACCGTAGGCAGCATCATTGTGCTGTGTTTGCTCTTCCTGAATTTGGGGAAGGTGACAGAAAGTCTTGCGGCGATCATCGTGGTGATCCTTGGTGGTTTTGGACTTGGGTTACTTGCGCTGAACCTGGTTGGTACTTACCTGGTATCCAAAGTCGGGCAGAGCAAGCTCAAAAAAGCTCAAACTCCACAACAGCTACTGGCGGCGCGAATGATCTTGGAAAATCCCACCGTGTCTTGGCGTCAGGTTTCCGGTGTGGCTATGGCTTCATTTGTTGCGGTGGTTGGTGGCAGCGGAGCTGCCATGATGCAGCAGAGCGCAACAGATGAAATAAATCACTCTTGGTATGACTATTTACCCGCCGATATTCTCACCGGTGTTCTGGTGACCCTAGCTATCACCTTCATTTGTGTGGCAGCCTCTTCTGCGATTAGCCAGAGCGCCAGTACCTTGGATCGTGCTGAGCTGTACTCAGGTCTGCACCGACTGGGGATGCCGTACTCCACGATGAATTCGGCGCGCACCGAGTCATTGATGATTCCCGCGCTAACTGCATCGATCGGCTTTGCGATCGCTTCGACCGCGCTGGTACTGCCGTTGGCTGGGATGGCGGTGATCATCAGTCCACTGACGGTGCTCACTGTAATTGTCGCTGTGTTACTTGGATTGGCTCTCGTGAGGGTCTCAATTTTGGTTGCTGATCCGCAAAAGTTGCTAGCAACTGGAGAATAAAAACCGTGATCAGAGCGTAGGATCCGGTTGCGTAGATGGGTAGCATCACTTCAGGCTCGATGATTAGGTACGCTTCATGTTGCGTATTGATCCGATTACCGCGTATCGTGGCATACGGCTCGGATAGGTAACCCTTACCTATCTTGGCAGTAATGTTTCACAGAACCTCGCATAGTCTGGAATCACCGACCCATGAAAATTTCACGCCGCGCCGGAATCTTCGCCGCGTCCACCGCTATCCTCGCTCTGAGCCTGACCGCTTGCGGTTCCTCGGGCACTTCCGGAGATTCTTCGGCTGATTCATCAGCCAAAGCTGGCGAAGATTTCGCCCCGGTCACCATCAAGAACATTTATGGTGAGACCAAGATTGATAAGGCGCCAGAGCGCGTAGCTACCATCTCATGGGTCAACGCTGACACCCTGCTGGCTTTGGACACCGTTCCAGTGGGCATGGATGCCGACACTTACGGCCAGAACAAAAACAATTCCACTCAGTGGAAGGATGAGGCGCTGGCCAAGCTTGACGCCTCCATCGGTTCCGAGAAGGCTCCAGCACAGTTCACAACCGGTGATGACCCTGACTACACCGCCATCGCCAAGAGCAAGCCAGACGTGATCTTCGCTCCTTACTCGGGACTGAAGAAGGAACAGTACGAAAAGCTCGAAGAGATCGCGCCGGTAGTTGGTCCAATCAAGCCGAACTACACCTCCAGCTGGCAGGAAGTCACCGAGGTTGCCGGTCAGATGCTGGGTAAGGAAGATCAAGCACAAACCTTGATCAAGAAGGTTGAAGGCGACTTGGCTAAGGTCGGTGAAGACAACCCAGTTCTGAAGGATACAACCTTCATCGCAGCTGACTTGTCCGCACCGGATACCGCATACGTGTACTCCGAAGGCGACACCCGTCCACGCTTCTTGACCGCATTGGGCATGAAGCAGGCTGACTACGTGCAGAAGAACGCCACCAAGGATACGTTCTTCTTCACCGTTTCTCCTGAAAAGGTCAACGAGTGGGATTCAGATATCGTCTTCTCCTCAGCGATCGCCGGTAACACCACGAAAGACATCGTGAAGTCGCAGCCGCTGTACGGTCAGATCCCTGCAGTGAAGAGTGACGCGGTGGCACTGCCAGGCACCGATGAAGCAACCCTAGCTATCTCGGCCGCTTCGCCGCTGTCCCTTGAATGGTCACTGGACAAGGTTGTTCCAAAAATCGTGAAGGCTGCCGAAAACGCAGCCAAAGCAAAGTAACTGCTAGCGATTCGACGCTAGATAGTGCAACTGCGCTTCCAAGGATCGGCTAGCCGCGCCAACCAGGCGCGGATCCAGGTCGGGGTAGACAACGTCCAGCAATTGAGCTGGGTCAACGTCCGCCCCGGCCTTGCCGAGTTTAATCAGGGCCCCACGAACTTGATCCAATCGGGACTCACGATGCGCAAGGTAGGCACGCAACAACTGATGCGAGGCAGTGTGTTGCTCACCGTGCGCTGGATGCAGGGGCATGTCATCAAGGCGCAGCAGCCGATCCAAGGAAGCAAGGTAATCTTCCAGCGTTCCGTCCGGATGATCCAAAATAGTGGTCCCGCGACCCAATACGGTGTCGCCGGTGAACAGGTGCGGGCTGACACCGTTGAGCGTAAAGCACACCGAGTCCGAGGTGTGGCCCGGAGTGAAATGAACCTGAACGTTGATGCCCGCGCAGCTAATGACTTCGTGGTCTTCCAACGCTGCCGCATCCCGGCAGTATTCGTTCAACTGGGCGCGAACCGGTGCCTGGCACAGCCGATGCAGGTAGTTGATACCGTCGGTGTGGTCGCCATGGCGGTGCGTGATCAGCACCAACTGAATTTCACATTGGGCCAGCGATTCCAAATGAGCGGGAAGCTCGGGTCCTGGATCAATCAACACCACCGGGGTACCGGGGCTCAACGCAGAAATTTTCGGGTCGAAGAGCAAATAGGAGTTAGTCCCATCCAACGTCATTTCCGAAGGGTTATCGGCCTGCAACAAAGCGATACCCGGAGCAATCAGGGTGGGAGCGGAAAGATGATCCATAGCAATGAGTGTAGGAACCTATGACCTCGACTGAAAGTGTGACGCGCCCAGAGCACGAAGCTGCCGGTCCGCGTCTGCCACGCAAACTCGGGGCATTTATCATCCTCGGAGTGTTGTTGGTAGTTGCCATCTGCGCGTCGTTGCTCTTTGGCGCACGCGCCGTTTCGCTGTCCGCGCTCAGTGATGCGCTGTGGCATTTTGATGCCACCAACGGAGATCAAGGCGTGGTCGCTTCGCGCTTTGCACGGACCATCGGGGCCATCGTGGTCGGGGCCGCCTTGGGCATGGCCGGTGCAGGACTGCAGGGTCTAACTCGCAACCCGTTGGCCGATACCGGAATTCTGGGACTGAACGCAGGATCCGCGATGAGCGTGGTGGTTGCCATCGCTTTTTTGGGTGTTAGCTCGCTGACCGGGATCATGATTGCCGCCTTTATTGGTGCGGCGCTGGTGATGACCTTGGTGTACGTGGTGGCCAATGTGGGGCGTGAAGGTGCCACCCCCATCAAGCTGGCCCTAGGCGGCGCGGCCCTGGCCGTGGGCGTAGGGGCCGTCACCAACGCGATTCTGATGATCTCGGATTCCACCCTAGATCGATTCCGCATGTGGCAGATCGGATCCCTGTCCAGCACTCCACTAGACACGTTCCTTGGTGCGGCGCCGGTTGTGGCCGTTGGAGCATTAATTGTTTTGTCTACCGCGCGGGTGTCCAACGCCGTCTCCATGGGAGATGACACTGCCACCGCGCTAGGCTTCAACTTAGGACGAGCACGCCTGCTGGGCTCGATCGGTGTGGTCATCCTGGCCGGTACCGCCACGGCGGTGGCCGGGCCCATCGCCTTTGTTGGCTTGATGATCCCGCACGCCGTGCGCTTACTGGTGGGCTCGGATTACCGGTGGTTAATGCCTGGGTCCTTGCTGGCCGGGCCGATCCTCTTATTGGTGGCTGATACCGTGGGACGAGTGATCGCGCCACCGAGTGAAATCCAAGTTGGCGTCATGTGCGCAATGATTGGCGGACCCCTCTTTATCCTGATGATGCGCAGCGGCATGAAGTCGGTGAGCCTATGAGCACCAACGAAATGACGCAAGAGACGGTGAAGCAAAACAAAGCGGAACAGAGCCGGCCGCAAAGGACTAAAAACCGGGTGCTTCGAACCACCATCTGGATGTCGGCCGCCATCATTCTTTCCATCGTGGCTTACCTGTTTTGGGGCCGCGACCGCCTACCTGCCACCGAAGTTCTACAGGTGCTTAGCGGCCAAAAGGTCCCCGGAACCAGCTTTATTATCATGTCCGATAGGCTGCCACGAGTAGCTGTTGGCGCCTTGGCTGGTGCGGGTCTTGGTATCTCCGGCGCACTCTTCCAGCGTTGGCTGGGCAACCCACTGGCCAGCCCCGATGTGATCGGCGTGGGCTACGGTGCCTCGGCCGCCGCGGTGTTCGCGATGATCACCCTGGGTTATACCGACTGGAAACTGAACGTCTTCGCCTTAGCCGGTGGACTGATTGTCGCCGCGCTGATTTATTGGCTTTCAGCGTCGGGTAAACGCACCGGGCCACGATTGATTTTGGCTGGGCTAGCCATCGGATCCATGCTGCAGGCACTGATCCAATATCTTCTGACCCAAGCTCAGGTGAATACCGCGAGCGACGTGATGCATTGGCTCTCCGGTTCACTGTCTTCGAGCAACTGGCGTAGCGCCCTGGTGCTCTTGATCAGCCTAGGAATTATTGGGGGAGTCTTCCTTCCCTTTGTGCTGCGTCAGCTCAAAATGCTGGAACTGGGCGAGGATTCGGCAGCCGCACTGGGCGTCAATGTCAGCCAGGCTCGCACGCTGCTGGTGTTTGTGGCCGTCGCTATGGGGGCGATGCCCATTGCAGTGACCGGGCCACTGGCCTTTGTGGCGTTCCTTGCCGGTCCGATTAGCGCGGCCCTTTCGCGCGGGCCAATCAACATTCCCCTTGCCGGATTGACCGGCGCAACCCTGGTGATTATCGCCAATTTTTTTGCAGCAAATTTGTTCGCAGATCTTGTACTGCCGGTAGGAGTAATTACCGGCGCATTCGGCGCACCGTTCCTGATTTGGATTTTGGTGCGCGCCAACTCAACCGGAAACGGGGGCTAATCCATGGCCACTTTGCAGGCTAGCGATCTGACCTTGGCCTATGACAAGGTCACCATTGTCGACGAACTGTCCTTGGACATCCCCACCGGGCAGGTGAGCATCGTGGTCGGCGCAAACGGTTGCGGCAAGTCCACCCTCTTGCGCGCCCTATCACGACTGCTTAAGCCCACCGGTGGGCAGGTGCTGTTGGACGGGGCGGATATTCATTCCAAGCCGGCCAAGGAAGTCGCAAAGACTTTGGGTCTGCTGCCACAGTCACCAACCGCGCCGGATGGAATCACCGCCCGCGAGCTGATCAGCCGTGGTCGTTACCCACACCAGGGCTTATTCAAGCGCTTCTCCGCTGAAGATGAAGCGGCAGTGAACCACGCAATGGAAATGACCGGCACCACCGAGCTTGCCGACCGTGCAGTCGACGAGCTCTCTGGTGGGCAGCGTCAGCGTGTCTGGATCGCCATGGCGCTGGCCCAGGAAACTGACCTGTTGTTACTTGATGAGCCCACCACCTTCTTGGACGTGGCGCACCAGCTTGAGGTGCTTGATGTGGTCAGCGAGTTGAATCGTAGTCGCGGCATCACCGTAGTCATTGTGTTGCACGACTTGAACCTGGCAGCGCGCTACGCCGATTATCTGGTGGCCCTGCGTCACGGAAAGATCTACGCTGCCGGGCACCCGAATGAAGTGGTGACCGAAAAGACAGTTAAAGACGTTTTTGGGATGCCAAGCCGAGTTATCCCTGACCCGGTGGGTGGCACTCCACTGGTTCTACCTATCGGACGTCACCGGGTATTGCGCACCGAGCAGGTGCTGGCCTCCAAGGGTATTTTCCGCAGTGAGCCCAAAGCACTTGAGCCTTCTACCGGTACGCAGCCAGCTGAAGCAGAACAAGATGAGACGACCGGCGAATCTGAACAGAGCGTTCGCCCGGCCTACGAGCACGTTCCAACGTTGGCTTTTGAGACCACCTTGATCAAACGTCAAGAACTCTCACCTTCCTTCCGCCGTCTGACTTTCAGCGGCAACGACCTGGATTACTTTGGGACCAACAGTCACCCATTGGATATGCGGATCAAGTTGTTGCTGCCACCAGCTGGCGGTACCGCGCTGACCGACGAAATTGCCTCGATGCGCCCGAACGCGATGACCAGTCCAGCGGATCAAGTCGGTTGGTACAAGCGCTGGTTATCCATTGATCCGGACACCCGCGGCCACATGCGCACCTACACCGTTCGTGCCTTCCGCGAAGCCGGTCACCGAGATAACGCTGGGCTCACTGCAGAGCTAGATATTGATTTTGTGATGCACGGACACATGGTGGATGGAAAGCTACACGGCGGTCCAGCCACCGAGTTTGGTGATCGCGCCCAGGTGGGTGACCAACTGTTGGTCCTTGGCCCTAATAAGTTCCTCAATGATTCCAGCTACGGCGGCATCGAATTCCGTCCAGGCGATGCCGGCCGCATTGTGCTGGCCGGGGATGAAACGGCCGCTCCGGCAATTTGTGCGATGCTTGAGTCATTACCTTCTCATGTCACCGGACATGCCCTGATCGAGGTGCCAGAGACCACCGACATTCTGGGTGCTTCGACTCGTTCTGGGGTGTCCGTACAGTGGCTTACCCGCGGAAATAGTGAGCACGGGGAGCTACTACGATCGGCCTTGCGTCAGGTCGTGGCAATCCCGGCAGCCGGTGTTGTTGATACCAACGCCGAGCCTGAAGACATTGACATTGATTCCGAAATTCTTTGGGAGACCGGCCAAGCCAACAACGCCCCGTTCTACGCGTGGGTTGCCGGTGAGGCAGCGACCGTGAAGGAAATGCGCCGTTACTTGGTGCGTGAAGCGGGTCTAGATCGCAAGCAGGTGGCCTTCATGGGCTACTGGCGTCGTGGGAAGACCGAAAACTAGAACTGAATTTTAGTCCTTGGACTATTCCAAAGCGGCGGCCCTGAAAATCATTAAATGGTTTTCAGGGCCGCCGCTTTTTGGTTTTGAGAACTAGTTGCTGCTCCCAGGCTTGCAATCGGAACGCCGTGGGCGAGGATTTTCCCTGTCTAGGATCTCCAGCAGGCGGGTGAGCTCCCTGCGATCATCGCCCGGAAGCTTTTCAAAGTACCCGTCCATGCTCTCGCGTCTAAGCCGAGTCAGCTCACCTATTTGAGCCTTGCCACTGGGGCTCAGTGCGATGAGTGTGGCACGTCGGTCTGCAGGATCCGGGGTGCGGATCACCAGCTCTTTAGCTTCAAGCTGGTCGACAACCTCGGTGGTGGAGCGCGCGGCGATATGTAGTCGCTCTGCTAAGTGCGAGTTGCGCATCCCCTGGTTTTCGGCATGGCTGAGCAGGCTCAACACTCGCGATTGATGTGGGGTGATCCCTAAGGGGATGAGGTTTTCTCGCCAGCGCCCGCGGATAACGCGCGAGGCCCGGAGAAAGAGATCTGCCAAGTCATCCTTGGACTCTTCGTTCTGCATGCTTTCAAGAATAGTGTGTTCTTCAGAACAAATTCAAGATGAAACCACATAGTGAGGTTACCTCTGCTATTCTTTGTGTGGAAAGAGTGATGAGGGAGGGTCTATGAGTTCAGGAGCAACGCACGGAGCACCGGCCGCGCCTACCGGTGGTGGCCGCATGAAAAATTCGGCCCAAGATAAACAATGGCTAGCCGAGCATCCGGTCTCACTCAAGCGTGTGGCCGAACTTTTTAGACCGCACCTGGGCTCTGTCATCGTCGTGGTCCTACTGATCGTAGCCTCGTCCATCATTGGCCTCGCTCAACCCTTCATTGTCCGCGAGCTGATTGATGACGCCATTCCCAATAGCAATGTTCGGCTTCTGATGTTCGGCGCCGGGGGACTGGTGCTCATTGCGCTAGCTACCGCGGTGCTGGAAGTGCTGCAAACGTGGCGCGCCACCTTGATGGGGCAGCGCGTTATGCACCGACTGCGTACCGGTCTCTTTACCCACTTACAGAAACAGTCGCTCGGATTTTTCACCAACTCCCGTTCAGGGGACGTCCAATCTCGATTGATCAATGATGTCGGGCAGATGCAGTCGGTCATTACCAATTCGGCAACCAGTATCGCTTCAAACCTGACCACCGTGGTGGCAACAGCAGTAGCCATGGTTGCTATCTCTTGGAAGCTCAGTCTGATTTCTTTGATTGTCTTCCCTCCGGCAATTTTGCTGGCCAAACAGACCGCAAAGTTGCGGCGCGCGGTCACCGGTAAGCGACAGCGCGAGATGTCTAACCTGACCTCGCTGATTGAAGAGCGGCTGAGCATCTCAGGAGTACGCCTGTCCAAGATCATGGGCACTGGTGGTGCGGACGCTGCGGTCTTCGCGGATTCCAGCCATAAGCTCATTGACCTTGAAATGAAAAGCGCCCTAGCCGGACGCTGGCGCATGGCCACCATGAGCATCATTTTTGCGGCTATTCCAGCTGCCCTCTATCTGGCTGCCGGATTGCCGGTGACAGGCGAAGGAATGAGTATCGGTACCCTGGTTGCCTTCACTGGGCTACAAGCTGGGATCTTCCGTCCAGTCATGGGCTTGATGCAACTATCGGTTCAGTGGGTTTCGGCCATGGCCTTGTTCAGCAGGGTTTTTGAGTACCTTGATACTGAGCAAGAATTACCGGTGCCGAAGAATCCAAAGCCGGTGGAACCAGAAAATGTTCATGGGTACGTAGAGCTTCGCAACGTGAGCTTCCGCTACCCGCAAGCTAATCGGGCGACCTTGGATCAACTAAATCTGACACTTGAAGCCGGCACGATGACCGCAGTGGTCGGCTCTACTGGTTCCGGTAAGTCCACTCTAGGCTCATTGCTTCCACGATTGCTGGACCCAACTTCGGGACAGGTGCTGCTCGACGGAGTTGACCTCAAAGACTATGCGCCAGAAGGCATCGCGAATGTGGTCTCTGTGGTGGCTCAGGAGAGCTACTTGTTGCACGATACTGTCAGGGCTAACTTGCTCTGGGCTGCACCGGAAGCAAGCGAAGCTCAACTGTGGCAGGCGCTCGAAGCTGCGCAGATTGCAGAGCTCATCCGCGGGTTGCCTCAGGGCATAGATACCGAGGTAGGTCAGCGTGGCCATCGGTTCTCCGGTGGAGAACAGCAACGTCTGGCCATCGCTCGAACCATGCTGCGCAAGCCAAAGGTTCTGGTGCTGGATGAGGCAACTAGCGCACTGGATACAGTCACCGAAGCGTTGGTGCAGCAGGCGCTGGATGAGCTTGCAGTTGGGCGTACTACTCTGCTCATTGCACACCGGCTAAGCACTGTGATGCGTGCGGATAAAATTGTGGTGCTCGAAGATGGCCAGATTGCTGAGGCAGGAACCTTCGACGAGCTGGTGGCCCTTGGTGGTCGCTTTGCGCGATTAGTTCAAAACAGCGAGCTAGCCGCGCAAAGGAACTAGCAGGAGGAGTCTCTGAGCCCTTGCTTTTCCAGTGAGTCCAGGATCTTTGGCAACGCGGATTCCAGTGCTTTGCGTTCTGCAGGATCAAGGGAATCAAAGAGCGTTTCGCGCACAAAGGTGACGTGGGTCGGCGCTGCACTTTGGATGGTTTGTTGACCCAATTCGGTGAGCGCAATTTGGTGACCGCGGCGATCGGTTTCATCCGAGCAACGGCTGATCAAGCCCTTGGCTTCCATACGACGAAGCAGGTGTGAAAGTCGGGAGCGGTCCCAGCGAAGTCCTTGAGCAACGTCAGCGGGACGTAAACTTGGTTCCGGAGTCTCTGAAAGTACCGCCAAAACCGAATATTCCCCGGACTGCATTTGTGCATCGCGGAGTAACTGACGGTCCATTGCGCTGGGGAATTGCCAGAGGAACTCGCGTATCGTGCGCCAGAGTTCCTGCTCGCTATCGGTGAGCCAGCGGGTCTCGTCGCTCTTCATGATTTTCTTTCACCCTTGTATCGTTAGCCCAATAAAATTTTGTTGACGCATCAATCATCTCGTGTAAGGTTGGTTTTGGCAACATAGGCTGACACGTCAATTAACTGATGGCCAGCTACCTGCCGAAATATTGATTCACATCATCATGTTCAACGGGCAGCCGTTGTTCTAGGGTCGATGTGGAAGCACACTGAATGTGTAGAGCATGAAGGACTTTGGAGGGAAACGATGAGCGAAGAATATTCAACGAAGGGTGCCTATGTCACCGGCGGAGAATTCACCCGTGATACCAACTACATCCAAGACCGGATTGTCGCTGATACTGCGCCAGAAAATTACAGCAATGAGCATAACGACAGCAAGATCGGTCATCCGTTGGCCGGTGTTTCTGAAGGTGCCCAGCTGTGGCCAGTAGAAGCAGGGCGCTACCGCTTGGTGGCAGCTCGTGCTTGCCCTTGGGCCAACCGCACCCTCATTGTTCGCCGACTGCTTGGCCTAGAAGATGCCTTGTCCGTTGGGCTTCCCGGGCCAACCCACGACGCCCGCAGCTGGACTTTTGATCTAGATCCAGACGGGAAAGATCCAGTTCTAGGCACCGAACGAATCCAAGAAAACTACTTCAAGCGCTTTGCTGACTACCCTCGTGGCATCACCGTTCCGGCCATCGTGGATATCCCATCCGGTGCCGTTGTCACCAATGAGTACCCACAAATCACCTGGGACCTATCCACCCAGTGGAAAGAATTCCATCGCGAGGGTGCACCAAATTTGGTGCCGGAAGATCAGCTAGATGAAATGCTTCCGCTGATCAAGCGGATCTTCACCGAAGTGAACAACGGCGTATATCGCGCAGGATTTGCTGGGGATCAGAAATCCTACAGCGACGCTTACGATCGTCTTTTTGATACGTTGGATTTCCTGGAAGAGCGACTTGCTACCCGTCGTTTCTTGATGGGGGACTACATCACCGAAGCGGACGTACGTCTGTTTACTACCTTGGTGCGTTTTGATCCGGTGTATCACGGTCATTTCAAGACCAACCGCAACAAGCTGGTCGAGATGCCTAACCTTTGGGGTTATGCCCGTGATCTGTTCCAGACCCCTGGTTTTGGTGACACCATCGACTTTGAACAGATCAAGGCTCACTACTACGTGGTGCATGAAGACATTAACCCAACCCAGATCATCCCGAAGGGTCCAGTGCTAGAAAACTGGTTAGAACTCTCGGGTCGTGATCAGTTGGCCGATAACGGTCCGTTCCTCAACGGCACCGCACCGGGTGAAGTTCGAGCCGAAGAGCGCGTGCAAGCCGGCCACAACCCGTTGTACTCGGCATAGCTAGTAGAACGCTTAGGCTAAGTGGTCTTAACCCCTGGGTTCGGGTGACGTTTTGAAATCGTCAAAACCTGCCAGCTCAGGGGTTTTCCATTTCTTGAGCTTTTCTTCAGTTTTAGTTTTGAGTCGAACCGTCAGCGACATGGCCCGATAGGTAGGTCAGAGGCAGGCATCAGGCGTGGCAGGATTAAAGCATGACGATCATTGCAGCTGCAGATGGATCCGCCCTAGGTAACCCAGGGCCGGCCGGTTGGGCCTGGTACGTGGATGACAATAATTGGGCGGCCGGTGGTTGGGACCACGGAACAAACAATATGGGGGAGCTGCAAGCAGTCCTTGAACTCTTCCGGGCCACCGCACACCTGCCTGATGAAGAGCTAAAGATCCTCTGTGATTCGCAGTACGCCATCAATTGCATCAGCAAATGGATGCCGGGCTGGAAGAAGCGCGGCTGGAAAAAAGCCGATGGCAAACAGGTGTTGAACCAAGACATCCTCAAAGAACTTGATTCGGCCATTGTCGGCCGCAAGTACACCTTTGAATGGGTCAAGGGTCATGCCGGGCATGACCTGAACGAGGCTGCCGACGAACGTGCTCGCGCAGCGGCCACAGCTCATCAAAAGGGAACTTCCCCTGACGCTGGCCCCGGTTACATCGTGGGAAGCGCACAAGCGCCAGCCGCGGCAAGTGCTTCCAATACTTCCGCGCCGGCAGAGCCAGTTGAGCCAGCTCACGAAGCCGAACAACCCGCACAGGTATCTGCGCTAGTGTCAACATCCGGGGACTTTGCCGCGACGGTTTATGAGCTGGAGCAAGGATTCCTCGACCCACAAATCCGCACCAGCTTTACTGAGATCGCCGACTTCTTGCACCCCAGCTACCAAGAGGTGACCCGCCACGGTGGGCTACTGGATGTAGCAACCATCGGCACCCTGTTGAGTTCCGGATCCTCCCTGCCCACCACGGGGCAGATGCAGGTTCTGGCCACCCGACAGATCAGTGAAGAAATGGTGTTGCTGGCCTACCGAATGAAGCCAAGCGACTCTGAAGTTTTGGTGGTCTCCTCCTGGTGGCAACTAGGCGAACAGGGCTGGAAGCTTCGCTTCCGTCAGGAAACTATCGAGCAGTCCGCATAGCGGCCAGTGCGAGATTAGAGGCTTAAAGAACTGTGGTCCACCGAGAAAAATTCTCGGTGGACCACAGCTGTACCCGATGCTATTTATTCGTAGTGCCCGGGGCGGGTTTCGATAATGCCCTTTTTGTAATTGATGCGGTTGACCAGCCAGGTCACTGCCCAGAGCAGTACGCCAATAACCAGCAATAGGCCGGCAATTTCGTACTGCACCCAGTCCTCGCGCGAACGGGCCCACGGGCCGGCGAGGAACAGGCAGAAGGCTACGCCGAGAATCGGGATGACGGTCGGGGTACGGAAGGCATCTTCCGGTGCCTTTTCGCGGCGCAAGACCAGCAATGAAACATTAACTACGGCGAAGACGCAGAGCAACAGCAGTGCTGTGGTTCCACCCAGCGAGCCAACAATGCCGTTCTCGCTATCCAAGTTGACGTAAGCCACCAAAGCAATGGCCAGCGCGGTGCTGAACAAGATGGCTACCCAAGGGGAGCGGCGGGTGGAGTGCACCTTGCCCAAGAACTGCGGGAGCACGCCT